>WNGH01000534.1_pt1 | contig 54710 bp, 38 predicted proteins | sample 5400631 | NCBI WGS metagenome assembly WNGH01 (sample SAMN13153373, study PRJNA577476) | soil metagenome | isolation source: 115 cm soil or saprolite under Garry oak tree replicate 1 | place: USA:California | collected 2016-06-15 | reverse complement strand
TCGAGGAGTTCGCGAAGAGACGGCCGTTCTCCGAGCTGACGTCGATCGATCCGCTGGAGAGAATCCGTCTGGAGACGGAGCCCGCCGAGCTGTCGATGCGCGTCATCGACCTCCTGACGCCGATCGGCAAGGGACAGCGGTGCCTCATCGTCGCGCCACCGCGCGCCGGCAAGACCACCCTCCTCCAGAAGATCGCGGCCGCCATCTCGCGGAACCATCCGGAGATCCACCTGGTCGTGCTCCTGGTCGACGAGCGGCCGGAGGAAGTCACCGATATGAAGCGCAACGTGCGGGGTGAGGTGATCGCCTCCTCCTCCGACGACATGGCGCGGCAGCACGTCTCTGTGTCTCGTATCGTCCTCGAGCGCGCCCGGCGTCTGGTCGAGGTGGGCCGCGACGTGGTCATCCTGCTCGACTCCCTGACCCGGCTGGCGCGCGCGCACAACACGGCCACCCCGGGGACGGGCCGGACGCTCTCCGGCGGGCTCGACGCGCGCACCATGGAGCAGCCGCGCCGCCTGTTCGGCGCGGCGCGCAAGGCCGAGGAGGGTGGGAGTCTGACGGTCATCGCCACGGCCCTGGTGGACACCGGCAGCCGGATGGACGACGTCATCTTCCAGGAATTCAAAGGCACGGGAAACATGGAGCTCGTCCTCGACCGCGACCTGTTCGAGCAGCGGATCTATCCCGCGGTCGACATCCCCAAGTCCGGCACGCGCAAGGAAGAGAAGCTGTTCACCAAGGAGGACCTCCCGCGCATCCACAAACTCCGCCGCGTCCTCTTCGAGATGAAGCCGCGGGATGCGATGATGAAGCTTCTCGACAAGCTGTCGAAATACCCCACGAATGCGGAATTCCTCAAGGCCCTCGACGTCTGATTTTTTTCTTGACTTTTTCCCCCCGAACCCTTACTGTTTCTTCTTGTAGGAAGTGAGGTTTCTGGTTGGACTTATGAAATGGCCCCAGGGACGCACGACCCCCTGGGGCTTTTTTAATGTTCGGCAGAACCGGAGCTTCCTCCTCCGGGACACGGAGTCCCGGTGCAATCAGCCTCATGACGAGGCGGAGGTAAGGTTCGTGGCAACAACAGGTCGCGTCAAGTGGTTCAACAACAGCAAGGGTTACGGCTTCATCGAGATCGAGGGTGGCAAGGACGTCTTCGTCCACTTCTCGGCCATTGAGGGCAGCGGTTACCGCTCGCTTGAGGAGGGTCAGGCGGTCGAGTTCGAAGTCACGCAGGGCACCAAGGGTCCGCAGGCTTCGAACGTCAAACCGGTCTAACCGGTCTCGCGGGTGGTCGCGTCGCCCACGGCGACCAGGACCACTGATGAAAGAGGCCCCGGAGGCTCCCGCCTCCGGGGTTTCTGCGTTTCGGCGTGGATGGAATCGGACCCTTACAGGCTGTTGAGGTACGCTTGCAGCCGCTTCCTGTCTTCGGTCTCCATCCGCGTGAACTGGAGGGAGATCTCGTAGCGGCGGCTCGGCATGTCGCCCGGCCGCTCCCCGCAGCGCAGGACCTTCGCATCGACATCCAGGATCATCGGCGCGCGCAGGTCGCCGCCGACGAGGTGCAATGTCATCTTGATGAGGACATCCGCCTCGATCGGGCGGTTGGAGGCGCAGCGGGCGCCTCCGCTGCTGATGTCGATGGTCATCAACTTGAGATCGGGAGGAACGTGCTCTCCCGGCACCGCCCTCACCTCGAGGAGCGCCAGGAATCGATGGTGCCGCCGCTTCTCGTCGTCGGACATGACATCCCCGGTTGAATCAGTTCCTGGCGATCGGGTGATACTCTTTGGCGTGGGTCTCGATGATCTTCGCGAGCAGCGTCTCGGGGATCTTCTCCAGCCTCACCTTGACTGTCGGGCTGTCGACGCCTCGCTTGAGGCCCAGGGTGAGAACCCCCCCGATCTTCCAGTCCTCATCCTTCATCATGGCGGATTCCGTGGTGTCCTTGGAGAGGGTGACACCATTGACCGAGACCAGGCTATCGTCCACCCTGACCCCCGCCTTCTCCGCCGGGCTGCCGACGACGACCGCCGTGACGCGCAGGGATCCGTCCTCGTTCTGTTCCAGCTCCACTCCCATCCAGCCCCGCGTCTGATACATCTGCTTCATGTGGGCGGCGCACTCCCCCGCCGACTTCGTGCATGTCACGTGGTCGCCCGCGACGACGGCCGTGACGGCCAGGGCCAGCACGGCCATGATCATCACGCCACGATGACTGATGAGACGATGCATCTCCTGTCCTCCTTCGACTGAGCGCTCCCCGGAGCAGGGGATCCGAGACCGGCGCATCTTACCATCAAAGCGGCGTCATGCCCCGCGCGCGGCACCCCGCGGGGAGGGCGAGCCCCCGCTCAGCGGGAGAAATGGAACGGGATGCTGGTGACCACGACGCCCGGCCTGAACAGCAGGGCGCCCTTGATCAGGAAGGCCGACTGGTTGTGGAACAGCCCCTCCCACCAGTGGGCGGTGACGAACTCAGGCAGGACCACCGTGACCATCTCGTTGCGGCGGCGGCCGTGCATCAGATCGTCGATGTGATCGACCAGCGGCTGGACCATCGACCGGTAGGGGGACTCGAGAACGCGCAGCGGCACGCCTCCGCCCCACGCCTTCCATTGCTGCCGGACCTGATCGACCCGGGCCGGATCGATCGCCACGTGGACCGCTTCGACCTCGTGAGCGATCGACTTGGCGTAGCGGACGGCGTACACGGTGGCCCGGTTGACCGCCGAGATCGGCACGATGGCGGTGTGGCGCAGGGGACGCTCCGGCTCGATCTCGCGCAGCGAGAGCTGCTGCCGCACATAGAAATAGTGCCGGTGGGTCCTGAGGAAGAAGATGACGAACAGAGGGATGAGCAGGATGACGATCCAGGCCCCCTGGACGAACTTGGTTGTGGCGATCACCAGGAGGGCCGCGCCGGTGGCGGTCGCCCCGACGGCGTTGATGACCGCGTGCAGGCGGTAGCGCTCCCCCTTCAGTCTCAGGTGCCGCATCACCATCCCCGATTGCGACAGCGTGAACGCCAGGAAGACCCCGACCGCGTACAGCGGGATCAGCCGGTGGGTGTTCCCCCCGAACAGGATCAGGAGGAATCCCGCCGACCCCGCAAGGATGAGGATGCCGTTGGAGTAGACCAGACGGTCCCCCAGGTTGGCGAGCTGGCGGGGGACGAAGCGATCGCGCGCCAGGATCGACGACAGGCGGGGGAAGTCGGCGAAGGCCGTGTTCGCCGCCACCATCAGGATGGAGGCGGTGGCGATCTGCATGAGGTAGTAGAGCAGCCCCTGGCCGAAGATCGCCCGCCCGAGCTGTGACACGACCGTCTGCCTGGCGCCGGGGATCACCGTGTAGACGTGCGCCAGGTAGGAGGTCCCCAGAAAGAAGAAGGCCAGGATGACGGCCATGATCATCAGCGTCAATGAGGCGTTGCGCGCCTCGGGCTTGCGGAACGCCTGCACGCCGTTGCTCACCGCCTCGATTCCTGTCAATGCGGCGCAGCCCGCGGAGAACGCCTTCATGAGGAGCCAGAGGTTCAGAGCGTGCTGTATCTCGGGAACCGCCGCCACGGGCGGCTCGACCGCCGGGTATTCCAGGAAGGCCCGCACGATGCCGGTGACGATGAGGGCGGCCATCGAAAAGATGAACATGTAGGTCGGAAAGGCGAAGATGCGACCCGATTGCCGCACGCCCCGCAGGTTGCCGACCGCCAGGAGGAACAGGAACAGCAGACCCAGCGCCACCCGGTCGCGCAAAAGACCCGGGAACGCGGAGGTCACCGCCGCCACGCCCGCGGCGGTCGACACGGCCACGGTCAGGATGTAATCGAGCAGGAGCGCAGCGGCGGCGATCAGACCCCACAACGTCCCGAGGTTCTCCCTCGCCACGATGTACGAGCCGCCCCCCTCCGGGTAGGCGTGAATCGTCTGCCGGTACGAGACGATCACGATGAACAGAAGAAGGGCGATGACCGCGGAGATCGGCATCGAGTAGTCGAGAGCCGCCATGCCCGCGATGCTGAGGACCAGCAGGATCTCCTCGGTCGCATAGGCCACGGACGACAGGGCGTCCGAGGAGAAGACGGCCAGGGCGATCGGCACCCGCAGCCGTTCCTCCTGGAAACGCTCCGTTTCGAGGGGCGTCCCGAGGAACCAGCGTTTCCAACTCATCTCACTTCACCAGGAAGTAGATGACCGGGGCGATCGCGATGCGGTACCAGGCGAAGGGGCGCAGGGTGTAGCGTCCCAGGAACGCGACGAACGTTCGCATCGCCGCGTAGGCCGCGACGAAGGCGACGATGAACCCGATCGCGAAGGGCGCGATGTCCGCGGCCCCCAGGTGGGACCAGCTCTTCATCAGATCGTACAGCGTCGCGGCGGCCATCACCGGCACGGCCGCGACGAACGAGTAGGTGGCCGCGGTCCGTCTCTCCAGTCCGCACAGAAGGCCGCCGACGATCGTGGCCCCGGACCTCGACACCCCCGGCCACATCGCCAGGCACTGGAACAGCCCGATCACGAGCGCCTGGCGGAAGCCGAGGTCGTCGACGCTCGTGGTGGTCGTAAGGGAGTGGAACCGCTCGACCGCGAGGATGACCAGGCCGCCGGCGAACAGGGCGCAGGCGACGGTGCCCGGCCCGAACAGGTTGTCCTTGATCCAGTCGTGCACCAGGGCCCCCGCCACGAGCGCGGGGGCCGTGGTCACGAGCAGCAGGCCGCAGCCCCGCGGCCCCGCGAAGCCGGCCCGCGCCCGCGGCCGGAGCAGGTCCAGGAACACGCGGCGTTCCAGGACCACGACCGCCAGAATCGCCCCGAGCTGGATGAAGATCTCGAACGTCTCGGCGGTCTCGCCGCGGAAGCCCAGCAGGTGCCCCGCGACGATCAGGTGGCCGGTGGAGGACACGGGGAGGAACTCGGTCAGACCCTCGACGATCCCCAGCAGGATCGCGATTCCGATGAGGCCCATGGGCGCGGAGCCTACAGGAACGCGGGCCGGCGTTGCAAGAGCGCGCCGATTCGGTGGCTGGGTCCCTCAGTGCCGCAGTTTCTTCATGCCGGTCGTCTCGACCAGCACCCCGTGCCAGGCGATCGGCCTCCCGGACGGGTCGCGCACCAGGATGGCCTCGTCGCGGAACCAGCGGATCTCGCCGGACTTATCGAGAAGACGGTATTCGGAGGTCACGAACCCCTTGTTGCGCACCGCCTCCTCGCTCAACTCCACCAACGACCCCGCGTCGTCGGGGTGGATGATCTTCATGAAGAAGGTCGCGTCACCGAGCCACTCCTCCGGCGAGAACCCGAGCATCGCCTTGGCCTGGGGACTCACGTAGCGCGTGCGGTACGGCGGATCGACGTCGCAGCGGTAGATGATGGCCGGAACGTGCTCCACCAGGCTGCGGAAGCGGACTTCGGTCTCGGCGAGCTGCGTCATGAGGCGCGAGTTCTCGAGGGCCACGGAGGCGACGTCGGCGAAACGCCGCGCGAGGTCCAGCTCTCCCGGCGCCCAGACGTGCGGCCGCTTCGTGATCAGGATGAGGAGACCGAAGCTCTCCTCTCCGCTCAGGAGCGGCAGGTACGCGACACCACGTATCGCCATGATCTGGCGGGCGCGCGAGTTCACGCGCGCGTCGTCCGCGGCGTTCTCGATGGCGACCGGTCGGCCGCTCTTGAGGGCCTTCTGCGCCGCGGCCGAGCGGGACAGCTGGAGCTTCAGCCGCGGGGCGTCCTCCGGGTGGCGACCGGAGCTGATGACTCCGTAAAGCGCCCTCTCATCCTTGTCCACGAGCGCCAGATGGGCCCCCTGGACGCCGATCAGGCTGGCGGCCATATTGACGACCTTCTTGAGGGTTGCGCGCTCGTCACCCAGACGCGCGATATCCGCTGTCAGGCGGCACAGACACTCGAGTTGTTCGATGCGGCGGCGCAGATCTTCGAGGCGTCTCTCGTTTCTGAGACCCTGCATCCCGGGAAGGCCCCCCTCCGGTCTCCGCGCGTCATCTATTTAAGATGGTAACTCGCTGCTGTCAATCCCCAATTTCGGCCCGGGACCCCTTTTTTGATCCGGGCTCGACGAGGGAACATTCCGCCCGGTTGACTCCACACGGCCTCCCGTCCTATACGGGGGGGCCTCCCGGCGGGGCGGGAACCACGCCCCTGTCCGGGACAAGCGGAGGTGCGACGTGATGCCCCATCCCCTCATCCTGACGAGCCTCGCGCTCGTCCTCGCCGCAGCGCCGGGCCAGGGCGAAGGACGCAAGCGAGGCCGCGGTCCGGACACGCAGGACCCTCTCACTCTCGAGCGTGTCGCGCGCTATCCCCCGCCCGGCGCGCGGGTCGCCTCGCACTTCCGCTTCGGTCACGACGGCCGGTACCTCTACTTTCTCGGTCTCGAGGGGGAGGGTGTCGCCCGGTCCCTGTTCCGCGAAGAGGTCGCGACCGGCGCCCGCCAGGTGATTGCCCGGGCGCCCTCCGCCGGCGGGAAGGGGCTGACCGCCGAGGAGATCCTGCGCCGCGAGCGGCAGAGGATCCAGGACCAGGGGATCACGCAGTACCACCTGGCGGCCTCAGCCGACGTCGCGGTGTTCGAGTCGGGCGGCGAAGTCTACCTGGCGCGGCCGGGACAGGAGGCGGACCGCCTCACCGACACACCGTCGTCCGAGATCGACCCCCAGCCGTCCCCGGACGGGACGCGCGTGGCGTTCGCGCGGGACGGCGAGCTGTACGTCCTGGACATCAAGACGCGCGCCGAGAGCCGCCTGACCTCGGGGGCGCGCGACGGCCTGTTTCACGGGATCGCCGAGTACATCGCCCAGGAGGAGATGGACCGCGCCTCGGGTTTCTGGTGGTCACCCGACGGGACGCGCCTCGCCTACACGGAGGTCGACGAGACCACGATCCCGGTCTACCCGATCGTCCACCAGGGGAAGGCGGCCTGGGAGGTCGAGTCTCCCCGCTACCCGTTCGTCGGCGGGCCGAACGCGCGCGTCCGCCTCGGGGTCGTCCCGGCCGGCGGTGGTGAGACGGTCTGGGTCCGAATCTCAGACAAGGACGAGGACTTCTACCTGGCCCGCGTGCGCTTCGACGAGGACGGCTCTCTTCTGGTCCAGGTGGAGAGCCGCGATCAGAAGAGCCTGAGACTCCTGCGGGCCGATCCGAGGACCGGGGACGTCAGGCCGCTCCTCGAGGACCGCTCGGACTCCTGGATCAACCTGCACGACGATCTGCGGCCCCTGCGCGACGGACGATTTCTCTGGTCGAGCGAGTCCACCGGCTTCCGGCACCTCGAGCTGCGCGCCCGCGACGGGTCGCTGGTCCGGCGACTGACCGAGGGGGACTGGGCGGTCGATGATCTCGAGGGGGTGGACGAGATCGAGGGGCTGGTCTATTTCAGCGCGGCGAAGGACGGAGTCACGGAGCGGCATCTCTACCGCGTCGCGCTCGACGGCGGTCCCGCGGCCAGGGTCACGACCGAACCGGGCTGGCACAAGACGACCTGCGCGCGCGACGGCCGCCTCTTCGTCGACGTCCATGAGAGCGCCGCCGCCCCGCCGCGCGCCATCCTCAAGGATGCCTCGGGCCGGCAGGTGCGTGTCCTGGACGGCAACTCCGATCCCGAGCCGCGGAGCCTGGCCCTGCGCCCGCCCGAGCTCGTCACCCTCAAGGCGAGGGACGGCAACGTCCTGCACGGCGCGCTCTACCGGCCGCAGCCGCTGAAGCCGGGAGCGAAGTATCCCGCGATCGTGCGCGTGTACGGCGGACCGACGGCGCAGACGGTGATGGACGGCTGGGAGGTGACCGCCGACTTGCGCGCCCAGTATCTGGCACGGCACGGCTACGTCGTGTTCCGGCTGGACAACCGCGGCACGCCCCGCCGCGGCAAGGCGTTCGAGACCGCGCTCGCGGGACATCTGGGCTCCGTGGAGGTCGAGGACCAGGTCGCCGGGGCCCGATACCTGGCCGGCCTGCCGTACGTCGACGGGAAGCGCCTCGGGATCTACGGCTGGTCCTACGGCGGGTACATGGCGGCCCGCTGCCTGCTGCTCGCGCCCGAGCTCTTCCGGGCCGCGGTGGCGGGGGCCCCGGTCGCCGACTGGGATGGCTACGATACGCATTACACGGAGCGCTACATGGGCCGGCCGCAGGACAATCCGGAGGGTTATCGCGCGAGTTCCCTCCTCCCTCTCGCATCACGCCTCTCGGGCCGCCTGCTGATCGTGCACGGCATGATCGACGAGAACGTTCATTTCCGGCACACGGCCCGGCTGATGAACGCGCTCAATTCGGCGCAGAAGCGCTACGACATCCTGATTTTTCCGGACGAGCGCCACCTGCCGCGCGGCGAGGACGACCGGCGCTACATGGAGACGCGCCTCGTGGACTTCTTCGATCAGGCCCTGAAATGAAGCGGGCCGCCCCGGATGGGGCGGCCCGCAGGGAGTCTATCGGAGCGTTCGGGTCAGACCTTGCGGACGTTGGCGGCGGCCGGTCCCTTCTGTCCCTGCTCGATCTCGAACTCCACCGCATCACCCTCGGCGAGCGACCGGAATCCCTGGGCCTGGATCGCCGTGTGATGGACGAAGACGTCTTTGCCTCCGTCGTCCGGGGTAATGAAACCGTACCCTTTACTGTCGTTGAACCACTTCACCTTACCCTTGGGCATCTGACTGAACCTCCGAAAAGTTGGGCCGTCCGGTCGCTGCTACCGCAAACGCGGTACTCTCCCTGCTTCACTGCACACCGGATGTCCCATGAATGGCGAGCATTGTCCCCGAAGTGAACGTCCGGTGTCTAGACCCTTCCGAAAAAAATGACTGGACGCCATAACGGGCCGCAAGGGCACCTTCAGGGGGCGGCCACGTGGCCCGGCGCTCGACCCTTGCCGCGGAACACGAGAAAGGTCACTGGACCCGTGGCAAGAACTGCGAGAATGGAGAGTCCCTTCCAGGCATCGAACGCTCCGTCGGTCAGGACGCTCTGAACGACGGCCAGGGCCGAGAGGATGACGCACGGGATGATCATCAGCACCAGGCCCACGGTCCCGAGGGGAATGCGAAACGGCCTGCCGCCCGCTCCCGCCGCCGGCATCGCTTGCTGTGGAGGGGCGTGCGCGCGCAGACGCAGGAGCGCCGCGAAGATCAGGAGATACGCCAGGACCTGGACCACGGAGAACACACCGGCCAGTTTCTCGAACTTGAGGTAGACCACCGGCGTCAGGATGAGGCCGCCGACCAGGAGCGACACGGTCGGTGTCCCGAATCGCGGGTGCGTTCGCGCGAACCCCTTCGGGAACAGCCCGTCCTCCGCCATGACCATGGGCAGCCTCGACTGGCCGAGGATCGTGACCATCAGGAGGCACGTGCTGCTGACGAGCCCTCCCGCCGCCATGGCCATGCCGAGAGCCGGCCCCCCGAGCGCCTGCGCGGCGACGGAGAAATAGGACTCCCTCCACTCGTTCCAGTGGCCGTTCCCTGCCAAGGCCGCGAAGGTCGGAAGGATGTAGCTCAGGGACGCCATGGGCACGGCGAACGCCAGGGCGATCGGGAAGGCGCGCGACGGGTTCTCCACCTCTCCAGCGTTGGTGGTCAGCTTCTCGAAACCGGAGTAGAGCCAGATGGCGATCCCCAGGCCTGCCACGAAGGCGACAAGAGGTGACTTGTCGGGAGCCACGAACGGCACGAGCGGGTTGTAGCGCCACTTGAGAAGACCCGCGAGCGTCAGGCCGAGGAACGGCAGGAAGATCAGAAGTGTCAGGACGACGGACGTCGTGCCGACGGGCCTTATGCCGCGCCAGTTCATGTACACCGTCACCCAGATCACGACGACCGCGATGACCCAGTTCCACAGGTGCGACAGGTCCGGGATCCAGTAGCGCAGGTAGTTGGCGAACAGGACGGCGAAGGCCGCGTTGGTCGCCAGATTGGCGAGCCACACGAGCCAGCCCGCCATGTACCCGGTGAAGTCGCCGAACGCCATCCGCGCCCACCTGTAGTACCCACCCTCGACCGGGTAGCGCGCCGACAGCTCCGCGCACGCCAGCGCCACCGGAACGGCCCAGATGAACGGCAGCACGACGAGCGTCAGGAGCGCCATGCCCGGCCCCGACCCGGAGATCATCTCCTCGAGGCCGTAGGCCCCGCTGCAGATGACGGAGTAGGTCATGAAGACGAGATGGAGGGTCGAGGCCTTGCGCGGTCTCGCCGGGTGCGGCTCGCCGTTCGTCATGGCGGGCGACTCTAGGCGATGCCCGGGGAGGAGGTCAAGGCAGCGGGATCGAGGTCCTACTGCTTCACCGCCGGGCCGACGACCAGGCTCACCGACGTGCGGTACAACACCTCAAGATAGATGTTGCGGCCGCTCTTGTGCTTCGGGATGAGCGTCGAGTAGGTGTCCGATCCCCCGGTGATGCATGCCGTGCACGGGATCGGCACGTTGTTGAGTCGCGTGCGACCGCCCTGGTTATCGATCATCAGGATGTTGAATCCGCGCAGATCGGTCTCGCACACCGTGGTCCAGACAACTTCGCCCGAACCCTTCCCCTGCGCGGTGTTGGTCAGGAGCCGGACATCGTAGAGGGACGGATCGCAGGCATCGCCGACGCCGTTGCCGTTGCAGTCCAGCTGGAGGCGGTTGGCCGCCGCCGGACAGTTGTCGCAGGAGTCGGGGACGCCGTCCGAATCGCTGTCGGGAAGACGCGCATCGTAGGGATGGACGCAGCCCAGCACCGGGTGGCACGAGTCGAGCGTGCAGTCCCTCCCGTCGTCGCAGCCGATCGGCGTTCCCCCGCAGATCCCGTTGCTGCACGTGTCCGACGTCGTGCAGGCGTTAGAGTCGTTGCACGGGTCGGTGTTGGGATCATGCCGGCAGCCGCTCGCCGGGTCGCAGGAATCGGTCGTGCACGGATTTCCGTCGTTGCAGCCCAGGGGCGTTCCGCCGCAGGTCCCGTTGCCGCACGTGTCCGACGTCGTGCAGGCGTTGCCGTCATCGCACGGAGCGCTGTTGTTCGCATGGACGCATCCGCTCGCCGGATCGCACGAGTCGGTCGTGCAGGGGTTGCCGTCGTCGCAGTTCGGCGGCGCCCCGCCCGCGCAGGTCCCGCCGCTGCAGGTATCGCCCGTCGTGCAGGCGTTTCCGTCATCACACGGAGCGCTGTTGTTCGTGTGGACGCATCCAATCGTCGCGGGATCGCAGGAGTCGGTCGTGCAGGGGTTGCCGTCGTCGCAGTTCGGCGGGGCCCCGCCCGTGCAGATCCCGCCGTTGCACGTGTCGAACGTCGTGCATTCGTTGTGATCATCGCACGGAATGCTGTTGTTCGTATGGACACATCCAGTCGCGGGATCGCAGGAGTCGATCGTGCAGACGTTGGTGTCGTCGCAGTTCGGCGGCGGCCCGGCCGTGCAGGTCCCGCCGCTGCAGAAATCGCCCGTCGTGCAGGCGTTTCTGTCGTCGCACGACGTTCCGGTGGGGCGCGGGGTGAACGAGCAGCCGGTCTCCGGGCTGCAGGAATCCGCCGTGCACGAATTCCCGTCGTCGCAGACCCTGGGAATGCCGAGGCAGTTCCCGCCGCTGCACGCATCGTCCTCGGTACAGAGGTTGCCGTCGCTGCAGGGACCCGGGTTATTGGAGCGAACGCAGGCGCCGGTCGCCGGATCGCAGGCGTCCGTCGTGCAGGCGTTTCCGTCGTCGCAGTCGATCGGCGCGGCGCCGCACAGGCCCGTGGCCGGATCGCAGGTGTCCTGGGTGCAGGGATCGCCGTCGTCGCACAGAGTCGAGTCGCCCTGGCACACGATCGATCCTGACTCCGTCGCAACGCATTTGTCGTCGGAGGTGCAGAGGTTTCCGTCGTCGCACCGAGACCCTGGGTGGGACAGGTGCTCCCCGAGACACTGTCCCGCATCGTCACAGGCATCAGGCCCCGTGCAGGAGTTCCCGTCGTCGCACGCGGTCCCGGCCGGCTGAATCGCCCCAACGCAGGCCCCGGTGTCGCTGCAGATGTCATCGATCGTGCAGATCAGCCCGTCGTCGCACGCCGTTCCGGCCGGTTGCGTCTCATGAACGCAGCCTCCCCCCGAAGCGGGATGCGCCGGGTCGAACGAGCACGAATCCACGGTGCACGAGTTGCCATCGTCGCAGTTGAGCGGGTCGTGCCTGCACGTCCCGTTGGCGACATCGCACGAATCGACGGTGCACGGGTTGGAGTCGTCGCACGGGGGGCACTCGAGGGCTGGGACCGGCCCCGCGTCGCGCGCCGCGAAACCCGGACCTCCGGAGGCGGCCATGAGGATCAACGGCCAGATCGCGACGATCGGCAGGAGCACTCTGCGAAGGTTCGACTGATGCCACATGCGCTCTTCCTCCAGATACCCTCCCCCCGCATCAGGAGGGCGGAAACCCTTCCAGAATCAGAGGGATGTCCTGTTCAGTGCGTAAGGTAAAGTGTGTCTCCGGCCGTCCCGGGAGCCCGCCGGGGCTCGTATTGGGGTCCATGTACGCCGCGGCGGACTTCATGTCAACCGGGAATTATTGGGATTACTGAGGGCAGGCCCTCATCCGGGTCGGGCGAACACGCCGCCCGGCACCCCCGCCAGCCGGCCTTCAGCTCCGCCGGATCTCCCCGAGCGCGTCGCGGACGAAATGGCGGGCCATCTCCTGACGCCAGTGGAGGGTGAAGTCGGTTCTTGTCATTGGCGCACCGCCGGGCCCGCTGTCTGAATCGAGCCGTTCAGGCGAACCTGCTCGATGAAGACGTTGCGTCCGCTCTTGTGCTTCGGGATGAGGAACGTGTAGAAGTGTCCCTGGCCGGTGATGCACTCCTCGCAAGGAATGAGGACCGTGTTCTGCGGGATCCGGTTCCCCTTCTGGTCGATCACGACGACGTTGTACCCCTTGACGTCGTGCTCGATCGGGGTGAACCAGCTCACCAGGGCTGAACCCTTGCCCAACGAGCTGTCGAAGGTGAGGGTGATGTCCAGCGGAATGCACTCCGCGCAGACGCATGGGTCCTGATCCGTGTTGGGTATGATGGGGCAGTTGTCGCAGCCGTCCCCAATCTGGTCGAAATCCGCGTCCCGCTGATCCGGATTCGGGACCGTGGGGCAGTTGTCGCAGGCGTCGCCGACGTGGTCCCCGTCCGCGTCGGCCTGGCCGGTATTCGCGATGAACGGGCAGTTGTCGCAGCCGTCCCCAATCTGGTCGAAATCCGCGTCCCCCTGGTCCGGATTCGGGACCGTGGGGCAGTTGTCGCAGGCGTCGCCGACATGGTCGCCGTCCGCGTCGGCCTGGCCGGTATTCGCGATGAACGGGCAGTTGTCGCACGCATCACCCAGGCCGTCCAGGTCCGCGTCCCGCTGGTCCGGGTTGTCGACCAAAGGACAATTATCCCGGCAGGAGGGGACCTGGTCCCCGTCCGTGTCCTTCGGGTCGGGCACATAGGCGCACTCGCCGGTGACCTGGCTGCACGAGTCGATCGTGCAGGGGTCGCGGTCGTCGCACTTCGGCGTTCCCCAACACTGACCTCCAGAGCAAACGTCGCTGATCGTGCAGATGTCGCCGTCGCTGCAGGGCACTCCGTTGTTGGGATACGTGGGGACGCACATCCCCCTTTGGCAGAAGGACAGCTCACACGGGTTCGAGGTATTGCAGGCAGCCCCGGTATTGCTTCGATGCAGGCATCCCCCGGGGACCGTGCATGTATCGTCCGTGCACTCGTTGCCGTCGACGCAGAGCGAGCTGTCGGGGATGTGACGGCAGGCGTTGGGATCGTTGAGGCAGACGTCTTTGGTGCACGCGGTATTGTCGTTGCAATCTACGGGGTTGCCTGCGCAGTTCCCTCCGCTGCAGGCATCATTCACGGTGCAGAAGTTGCCGTCGGTACAGGAGCCCGAAGCGTTCGTGCGCGTGCAGGCCCCCGTCGCCGGATCGCACGCATCGGCGGTGCAGACGTTGCCGTCGTCACAGTCGACCGGCGCGGCCCCGCACTGCCCCGTGGCGGGATCGCAGGTGTCCTGAGTGCAGAGATTCCCATCGTCGCAGGATTTCAGGGCTCCCCGGCACGCCACGGTTCCCGGTCCCGTCGTGACACAGACGTCGCCGGTGGTGCACAGGCTGCCGTCGTCGCACGATGTTCCGGGATCGGCCTGTCCCTGACCGACGCACAGCCCCGCCGCATCGCAGACATCGGGCCCGGTGCAGGAGTTTCCATCATCGCAGGCCGTGCCGGCCGGCTGCACCTGTCCGATACAACGCCCGCCGCCGTCGCAGATTTCGCCGATCGTGCATGACAGGCCGTCGTCGCAGAGCGTCCCGGCCGGCTGCACGGCATGCTGGCAGCCTCCACCGCAGATCGGACACTGGGGATCGAAGAAACAGGAATCGGCGGTGCACTGATTGCCATCGTCGCAGCTCAGCGGATCGTGCCGGCACGTTCCCGTGGTGGAATCGCACGAGTCGACGGTGCAGGGGTTGAAGTCGTTGCACGAGGGGCAATCCAGGACCGGGGTGACACCGGCCTGCCGGGCGGTGATGTCTGTGGCGCCCGGCGCAGCGGCGACCAACACAATCAAAGCCGGCATCAGTCTGAGGAGGAGCGGACGGAACACAGGTTCTTGTTTCACCTGGTGACCCTCCATCGGTCCTCGCCCGGGGCGACGGGAGTGCGAATTACCATCCGACAGACACGCATCCTCCGCGCTTCGTTGTGATTGTCCATGTACGTCCATGTTGAGGTCATGTCAACGGGGAAATGATCGCAGCCCTTGTCTGCGGGTTCAGCTCCGCCGGATCTCCCCGAGCGCGTCGCGGACGAAATGGCGGGCCATCTCCTTGCGCCAGCGGAGGGCGAAGTCGGTGTTGTCCACCGGCTTTGCCAGCGGGTAGGCGAGACCGGCGGCCTCCTCGATCGCCTCATCGGTGAGCGGCCGCCCGACGAGCGCCGCCTGGGCCGCCTGCGCCTCGACCGGGGCCATGGACACGGCTCCGAGCCAGAGGCGGGCGTCGGTGACGACGCCCCGTTCCACGCGCACGCAGGCGGCCACTCCGAGCACCGGGAAATCGAACGCCTCCCGCCGGCGCAGCTTGCGATAGGCGGATCGGAAGCGCGCCGCCCCGGACGGCAGGGTGATGCCGGTGAGGATCTCGTCCGCGCGCTTGGTCAGGTACTGGATGCCGTCGCGCTTGTAGAGGTCCTTCGCCTCGAGCGTGCGCTCCCCCTTCTTCGAGAGCAGGTGGAAGCGCGCGCCGTAGGCGCACAAAACGGGGGCCGTGTCGCTCGACGAGACGGCCAGGCAGATGTCGCTCCCCGGCGCCACCCAGCAGGTGTCGCCGTCGCACTTCATGCAGAAGTTGATGGCGCGGCGCCACTCGTAGTTCTGGTCGTAGTAGTTGCAGCGTGTGTCCAGGCAGATGTTGCCGCCTAGAGTCCCCATGTTCCTCAGGATCGGTGTCGAGATGGAGTGGATCGCCTGGTAGAGCCCGGGGTAGTGCCGCCGCACGAGCGGGCTTTCCTCGAGATCCGTCAGCGTCGTTCCCGGCCCGATCCACACGCCGCGCGCGGGACTCCCCTTGACACCCCGGAGCGTTTCGATCTTGCGGAGGCCGACGAGCGTGGCCGGCGTCTGGTGGCGGCGCTTCATGTTGGGGTAGAGGTCGGTGCCACCCGCGACGACCATCGCCCGCGGTCCCTCGCCGTGCAGGATGGCCGCGGCCTCGGCCAGGGTCGACGGGGCGCGGTAGCGGAACTTCGGGAGTCGCATCACGGCCGCGGCTCCCGCGGGAGCGGATCGGGCCGCGATGCCGCCGCGCGTCCGGGCGCGGGCATCGGTGCCGTGCCCGCCTCCCACGGCGTCGGCACGCGGATCGGCTCCGGCCACGTCACGTCCGGCACCCCCCTCGGTCCGTGCCGCTTCGCGGGTGAAGCGAGCGCTTTCAGGATCTTCTCGGGGGTCACGGGAATCTCGTCGACGCGCGCGCCGACGGCGTCGTAGACGGCGTTCACCACGGCGGGGGGGATCGGCAGCAGCGGGCCCTGTCCGACCTCCTTGGCCCCGAACGGACCATTGGGGTCGGGGTCCTCGATGATGTAGGAGACCACATCGGGCATCTCCATGGTCGTGGGACTCTTGTATTCGAGCATGGAGGGGGCCTTGTGCACGCCCTGCCGGTTCGCCCGGAACACCTGCTCCTCCATGAGCGCCTCCCCCAGTCCCATGTAGACGCTTCCTTCGATCTGGCCGACCACGAGGACCGGATTGATGCACTGTCCGACGTCGTGCGCCAGATGGACCCGCTCGACCCGGATCCACCCTGACTCCTTATCAACGTCGAGCTCGACCACGGCGGCGCTGTAGGAATAGGCCGGCGACGGGCCGACCCCGGCCCCCTTGTACCGTCCCGCGGAAGGGGGCGGCGTGTAGGAGCCGACCGTGCCGATGGTTCCGAACCTGGATTCGGCCAGGACGACCGCCTCCGGGAACGTCATGCCCCGCTCCGGTGATTGGACGTCGAAGACGCGCCGGTCGGCGAACCCGAGGCGCTCCGGGGGAACGCCGAGCTTCTCGGACGCCCCCTTCGCCAGGATCTCCCGCGCCCGCTCCGCCGCCTGGATCGCGGCGTTCCCCATCATCAACGTCACGCGGCTGCTGTACGAGCCGAGATCGACCGGCGTCAGGTCGGTGTCGCCGAACACGATCCGGATGTCGTACGGGTCGATCCCGAGCACCTCGGCGACCACCTGGGCGAGGACGGTGTCGGACCCCTGGCCGATGTCGATCTCTCCGCAGAAGACCGCGACACCCCCTCCCCGATCGAGCCTCAGCTGCACGCCGGTGTGGGGCATGTTGTTCCAGTAGATCGGCAGCCCGGCCCCGCAGAGATAGGACGAGCAGGCCAGTCCGATCCCCTTGCCGCGCGGCAGGCGGCGGAATTTCCGGCTCCAGTCCGACCCACGCACGACCGCCTCGATGCACTTCCCCAGGCCGATCGAGCCGACCCGCAGGTAGTTGGCGGTCAACGAACCGGGCGGGACGAGGTGCCGGAGGCGCAGCTCCGCGGGGTCGATCGCGAGCTTCTCGGCGATCTTGTCGAGATGGACCTCGAGCGCGAAGCGCGGCTGCGGCGTGCCGTGGCCGCGTTTCGGCCCGCAGGGCGGCTTGTTGGTGAAGCAGCGCAGTCCTTCGAACTTGTAGTTCTCCACGTTGTAGGTGACCGTCTGCAGAGCCCCGGTGTAGTAGGTGCTGGCGACACCGTACGAGCCGTAGCCGCCCCCGTCGAGATAGCTCTTGAAATGCATCGCCTTGATCGCCCCGTCCTTCGTGACACCGGTCTTGATCCGCATCAGGACGGGATGGCGGCCGCGATGGCAGTAGAAGACCTCCTCGCGCGTCAGGGTGATCTTCACCGGCCGGCCGGTGAGAAGCGCCAGCTTCGCGACGACGATCTCGTGGTTGAACGGGTCGCTCTTGCCGCCGAAACCTCCCCCGTTCGGGCAGGCGATCACGCGGATGTGCGCGGGTGGCATCTCCAGCACCTTCGCCAGGGCGCGGTGTACGTAGTGCGGCGTCTGGGTGCTCGACCAGACCGTCACCTTGCCATCCGGATCGACCATCCCGACGGCCGCGTGCTGCTCCATCGGCAGATGGGTGCTTCCTTCGTAGTAGAAGGTGTCCTCGAGGACCTCGTCCGCCTGCGCGAGGCCGCGCCCGACGTCGCCGAACTCGAGCGCGACCTTCTTGTGGATGTTCCCCTCGTCGCCGTAGTCGTGGATGCGGGGGGATGGCTTCCTGATTGCGTCCTCGATCGACAGGATCGGATCGAGCGGCTCGTACTCGACCCGGATCGCGTTCATGGCCTCGAACGCGATGTCCTCGTCCAGGGCCGCCACGGCGGCCACCGTGTCCCCCACGAACCGCACCTTGTCGGGGCAGAGGGCGTGCTCGTCCTGGCTCACCGGCAGGATGCCGAAGGGGATCGGCAGATCCCGCCCCGTCAGCACCGCGAGCACACCCGGCATCCTTTCGGCCTTCGACGTGTCGATCCTGACGATGCGCGCGTGCGGCACCGGCGAGCGGTGCAGCTTGCAGAAGATCATCCGCGGCAGGACGATGTCGTCGGCGAACTTCGTGACGCCCGCGCACTTGGAGAGACCGTCCACCTTGCGGACGGCGGAGCCGACGACACGCAGGGCTCCCCTAGACGCGGCGGCCATGGAGGACCTCCTGCGCCGGCTGCGCGCCGGGATCGCGCCGGCGCCTGGCGGCCAGCTCCACCGCCTCGAAGATCTTGATGTAGCCGGTGCAGCGGCACAGATTTCCGGACAGCGCCTCCTTGATCTCCTGGCGCGTCGGATCCGGTCTCGAGTCCAGGAGCGCCTTGGCGGCGCACAGGATCCCGGGGGTGCAGTAGCCGCACTGCGCTGCCCCCAGCTCGGCGAATGCAGTCTGTAGCGGGTGCGGCCGGGGTCCGTCCGCCAGCCCTTCCACGGTGACGATCGGCCGATCCTCGCACTCCATGCCGAGGACCAGGCACGACAGATGCGGCTTCCCGTCGAGGAGCACCGTGCAGGTGCCGCACTCCCCCAGCTCGCAGCCGTGCTTGGTGCCGGTCAGGCCGAGGTCCTCGCGCAGGACCTCGAGGAGCGTCTTGTGGGGCGCGAAGGAGACCTCCCGGGATTCGCCGTTGACGCGAAACCGCAGGTGCGCGTTCGTCCGCTCGGGGGCGACCGCGCCACTCCTCTTCTTTCCGCGTTTCATCTTTTGGGCCACGGCGTGATCTCAACACCGGGGGCTTGGGCTGTCAAGTAAAAGCGTCGCTGGACGATCCGCGGAGGCCCGCCACTCACCGCCGTGGATGTCGCACCGCTCGCCGAAGTACAACCGCACAATCAAGCCGAGGCCCAAGGTTTCGCTTCCATCGAAGACGGGCGGGCCGCAGCGGCCGACCGTCCGGCGGGAACACGGCGGGACGTCGCCGCGGCGAGCCGATTTCGAGCCGCGCCATGCGCCCGACCGGAGCATCCAGTACGCCGCGCGAGCGAGTATGAGGCACGCCGCGGCGACGTTCCGCCGGGCTGATTCGGGATAGCTCGGTCCTCAAGGGCGGGCAACGATTTGCGTTAGTATGTCGCGAAGGCAGGGAGCAACACGATGGTGCGGCTGACGAGGATCTATACGAAGACCGGGGACAAGGGGACGACCGCGCTCGGGGACGGCCGGCGCGTGTCGAAGGACGCGCCGCGCATCGAGGCGTTCGGGAGCGTCGACGAGCTGAACGCCGTCCTGGGACTGGCGATCCTCTCCCTGGCGGACGACGCGGCGGCGGACCTCCTGAGGACGATCCAGAACGACCTGTTCGACCTCGGGGCCGACCTGTGCGTGCCGGAACGGCCGAAATCGGGCCGGGCGAAGCGGGCCCGACCACCCCTGCGCATCACCGAAGATCACGTCCGGCCGCTCGAGCAGGCGATCGATCGCTTCAACGCCGCGCTCGATCCCCTGACCAGCTTCGTTCTTCCGGGCGGAACGGCCGCCTCGGCCTGGCTGCACCTGGCGCGCACCGTGTGCCGGCGGGCCGAGCGTCGCGTGGTCGCGCTGGGACAGAGGGAGACGATCAACGCGCAGACCATCATCTATCTCAACCGGCTCTCCGACCTTCTCTTCGTGATGGCGCGCCGCGCCAACGAGGGCGGGCGCGCCGATGTTCTCTGGGTCCCCGGCGGGTTCGCAACTACCAAAGCGTAATTCCTCCCCGCTCCCCGGACCGGCCCGCCCCTCATCTCGACGGCGATTGGACGTTCCAGCCCACGGACCTATATTGGCGCCAGACCGGCCGTTCACGCGTCCGCATCCTCGCGCCAGCCGGCGCGAAGCGGATCGGGGCGGCCGCGGGTCTGTTTGCGCGCGCGGGGAAGCGAGCCGATGAAGCAGCCGGTCATCCAGGAACTTCTCGCCCGATCCGGCATCGTGGATGCCGCCGGCCTCGAACGCGCGCTCGAGATCCAGGCGCGCGACGGCGGATCGCTCGGGCGGATCATCGCGGACCTGGGCCTGTGCACGGAGGACGCCGTGGCGAACGTCATCGCCTCCGGACTGGGCCTGGACTACGTGAACATGGACGAGATCGAGCTGCCCGCGGAGGCCGACCTCTGTCTCCCGCCGGAATTCTGCCGTCAGCGGCGCGTCCTCCCGCTCGGCGTCAAGGACCGCGCCGTGCGTCTGGCCATGGCGGATCCTCTCGATCTGAGCACGCTCCAGGACGTCGAGTTCCGCACCAGCAAGCGGGCGGTCGCCGTGGTGGCGGCCGAGTCGGCAATTTTCAGGATATTGAAACGCCTCTATCCCGAGTTGGAGCAGACCGGCATCCCGGAGGACCTGCTCCCGGCCGCGCCCCCCGAAGGGGAGCTGGAGGGGAGCGGCGAGGACGACTACGAAGTCGTCGACCCGGCCGAGCTGGCGAAAGACGTCATGCTGCCGCCGATCGTGCGCCTGGTCAACGTCATCCTGACGGACGCCGCCAAAGCGGGGGCCAGCGACATCCACATGGAGCCGCAGGAAGCGTCCATGCAGGTCCGGCAGCGCGTCGACGGGATGCTGCGGGACATGCAGAAGATCCCCAAGCACCTGCAGGCGTCGGTCGTGTCCCGTCTGAAGATCATCTCGGGAATGGACATCGCCGAGCGGCGCAAGCCGCAGGACGGCCGCAGTCGGTTGCGCGTGCAGCAGAGACGGATCGACCTGCGCGTCTCGACCCTGCCGACCAATTACGGCGAGAAGGTGGTGATCCGGCTCCTCGAAAGCGCGGGGGCACGGACCGACATGGCCCAGCTGGGCTTCACGCCCGAGCTCCTGAAGGAGTTCCAGGGCCTCCTGTCGCGCCCGCAGGGGATGATCCTGGTCACCGGTCCGACCGGCAGCGGCAAGACCTCGACCCTGTACGCGTCCCTCAACTGGATCAAGTCGCCGGTGAAGAACATCATCACGGTCGAGGACCCGATCGAGTACCAGCTCGAGGGGATCAACCAGGTCCAGATCAACACCCGCGCCGGCGTGACCTTCGCCGCCGGGCTGCGATCGATCCTGCGTCAGGACCCGAACATCGTCCTGGTCGGCGAGATCCGCGACCAGGAGACGGCCGGTATCGCGCTGGAAGCGGCGCAGACCGGGCACCTCATCCTGACCACCCTGCACACCAACGACGCCCCGTCCTCGATCACCCGGCTCATCGACCTCGGGGTCGAGCCGTTCATGGTGGCGTCGTCGGTCATCGGCATCATGGCCCAGCGCCTGCTGAGGCGGGTGTGCGCGGCGTGCGGCAAGGAGCGCGACGCGGCGGCCCTCCCCCTGGAGAGATTCGGTGGCGCGGCGCAGCTGCCGGCGGACGCGCGCTGGATGTCCGGGACCGGCTGCGAAGAGTGCGGCCAGTCGGGGTACAAGGGCCGGCTGGCGGTCCACGAGCTGCTCATGGTCACGGACGAGATACGCGACCTGATCTCGCGCCGCGCGGCCGAGCACCAGGTGCGGGAGGCGTCGCGTCGCGCGGGCATGCGCTCCTTGACGCAGGACGGCCTCGTCAAGGCGGCCCGGGGCCTGACGACGCTGGAGGAAGTGCTGCGCGTCGCGCCGNNNGCCGGACGAGAACCGCCCCGCGACCTCCCACACCCGGCCGCTGGCCGCCGTGGCGCCCGCCGGACGTCGCGAGGCCGAGGAGCCCGCGACACCGCCGGCGGCCGTCGCCTCGGGGCAGAACGGCGACAGGGGCCGCGTCCTGATCGTCGAGGACAGCCCGACGGTCGTGACCGTCGTGAAGTACTTCCTCGAGCTCGAGGGGTTCGAGGTCCTGGTGGCCGAGGACGGCCTGACGGGCCTGGAGATGGCCCGGAGCGACGTCCCGGACCTCGTCGTCAGCGACCTCAACATGCCGGGGATGGACGGACTGGCCCTCACCAAGGCGCTGCGCGACGACCCGCGGACCCGCGGGATGGCGATCCTCATGCTGACGTCCGAGGGGAGCGCCGACAGCGAGGCGCGGGGCCTCGAGGTGGGCGTCGACGACTATCTCGTCAAGCCGGTCGAGCCGAAGCGTCTGGCCGCGCGCGTGAAGGCCATCCTGGCCAAGGCGCGCTCGCGCCGGGCGGCGGGCGCATGATCCGCGCCATCGCACAGCGTCCGTGGCTCCTTCACGCCTGCGCCGGGCTCTGGCTGGTCGGGGTCTGCGCCGGAATGGGTGTTCTCCTGAAATACGCCTCCACTCCGGGCGACCCGGGTCGGCCGCCGTCCACCTGGCCCGCAGACAGCTCGATCCCGCCGCCCGCGGGCAGGCCGGTCCTGGTCATGATGGCCCACCCGCGCTGTCCGTGCACGCGGGCGAGTCTGGAGGAGCTGGGCCGTCTCATGGCGGATTGCCAGGGCCGGCTCGACGTCGATGTGGTCTTCTACGCGTCGGCAGGCGCCGCCGAGGACTGGTGGAAGACCGATCTCTGGACGAGCGCCGCGGCGATCCCCGGCGTCGTGGATGTCCTGGACCGGGACGCCGCCGAGTCGCACCGGTTTCACGCGGAGACCTCCGGCGACGTCTTGCTGTACGACGGGAATGGACGACTCCAGTTCAACGGCGGGATCACGGTGGCCCGCGGGCACGCCGGCGACAATGCCGGGCTCGCCGCCATCGAGGCGCTGGTTCGCGGTGACACGAACGTGAGGCGGCAGACGCCGGTCTTCGGGTACGCGTTGAACGACTGGGCGGCGGTCAGGACCGGTGCGGAGGGAACATGGAATCGTTAGACCCCACCCGTCCCGGCGCGGCGCAGGTGAAGGAGCGCGCGGAACAGCTGTTCAGAGACCACCGCGACAGCATCATCCGGCGCACCGACCGGCTGTTCGCGTCCCTCCTGGGGATCGAGTGGCTCGGGGCGATCGCGGTCGCCTTGATTGTCTCCCCCAGGACCTGGGCCGGATCGTACAGCCAGGTGCACCTGCACGTGTGGGCCGCCCTGGTGCTGGGCGGATTGATCGGCAGCCTTCCGATCTCTCTCGCCTTGCAGCGCCCGGGGGAGGCCCTGACCCGTCACACCATCGCCGTAGCCCAGATGATGTTCGCGGCGTTCCTCATCCACCTCACCGGCGGCCGCATCGAGACGCACTTCATCGTGTTCGGCTCGCTGGCCTTTCTCGCCTTCTACCGCGACTGGCGCGTCCTGATCTCGGCCACCGTGATCGTGGCGGTCGATCATCTGCTGCGCGGAATGTTCTGGCCGCAGTCGGTCTACGGCGTCCTCGAGGCGAGCGTCTGGCGCACGGTCGAGCACGCCTGGTGGGTGGGGTTCGAGGACGTCTTCCTGATCGCGGCCTGCCGTCAGGGGATCACCGAGATGCGGGGGATCGCCGCGCGCCGTGCCGAGCTCGAAGCCACGAACGCCGCGATCGAGCAGCAGGTCCAGGCGCGCACCTCCGAGCTGGCCAGGAGCGAGGAGCGCTTCCGCAAGCTCAGCGACTCCTCCCCTGTCGGCATCTTCCAGACCGATTCGGCGGGGCTGTGCCTGTACACCAACGACCGCTGGCAGACGCTGACCGGCCAATCGCTGGAGGAAAGCCTGGGAATGGGCTGGAGCCGGGCTCTCCATCCGGAAGATCGCGTCCGCGTCCTGGCGAAATGGGGCGCCTGCGCCGCGGAGGGGCGGCCCTATGACGACGAGCACCGCTATGTGACGCCTCAGGGGGAGACGCTCTGGGTCCATGCCCGGTCGGCGATCGTGCGCGGGCCCGACGGGCAGATCACGGAGTTCGTGGGGACCGTCGAGGACGTCACGCACCGCAGGCACGCCGAGGAGGACCTCCGAAGGGCGAAGGACGAGGCCGAGATCGCCACGCGCTCCAAGTCGGAGTTCCTGGCCAACATGAGCCACGAGATCCGCACGCCGATGAACGGGGTCATCGGCATGACGGGTCTCCTCCTCGAGACGGATCTGAGCCCCGAGCAGCGACAGTTCGTCGGCATGCTGCGCGCTTCGGGCGAGGCGCTCCTGACGATCATCAACGACCTCCTCGACTTCTCGAAGATCGAGGCCGGCAAGCTGGAGCTGGAAGCGCTCGATTTCGATCTTCACCCGATCGTCGAGGAGGTCATGTCGCTCCTCGCCGAGAAGGCGCACGGCAAGAAGCTCGAGCTGGCCTGCCTGGTCCACCACGAGGTCCCGGGGGCCCTGCGCGGCGATCCGGGCCGCCTGCGGCAGATCCTCCTGAACCTGGTCGGCAACGCGATCAAGTTCACGGAAAAGGGGGAGGTCGTGCTGCGCGCCCGCCTGGAGGAGAAGCAGGAGGGGGCGGTCGTCGTGCGATTCGAAGTGACGGACACCGGCATCGGCATCGCCGCGGAGGATCGGGCTCGTCTGTTCCGCCCGTTCACGCAGGCGGACGGATCCACCGCCAGGAAGTTCGGCGGCACCGGCCTCGGGCTGGCGATCTCCCGTCAGCTGGTCGAGCTGATGGGGGGCCGGATCGGCGTCGAGAGCGAGGAGGACCGGGGAAGCACGTTCTGGTTCACCACACGCCTCCTGACCCAGCCGGAGGGGGCGCGCGCCCGGCCCAGGCCGCGCGAGAACCTCCGGGGCTTGCGGGTGCTGGTCGTGGACGACAACCTGACCAACCGCGCGATCCTGACCGAGCAGGCGCGCTCCTGGAAGATGGAGGTGCAGGACGCCGCGGATGGAGCGGGGGCGCTCGAGCAGCTGCGCGCCGCCGCCGCGCGGGGAGGCCGGTACGACCTGGCGATCCTGGACATGCAGATGCCCGGCATGGACGGGCTCGAGCTGGGGCGCGCGATCCACCGCGATGCTCTCCTCGCGGGGACCAGGCTCGTCATGCTGACGTCGGTCGGTCTGCGCGGGATGGCCGAGGAGTCGCGCAGGGCCGGATTCTCCGCATTCTTGACCAAGCCGGTCGGCCAGTCGCAGCTGTACGACTGTCTGGCCACCGTGATGGGCGGCGACACCCAGGCGGCCGGCAGCCTCCCGCTGGTCACGCGTCACACGATCAAGGAACAGAAATCGCGCTCCCAGTCGCGGATTCTGGTGGCGGACGACAACGAGACCAACCAGATGGTCGCCGTGCAGATGCTGCGCCGCCTCGGCTGCCGATCGGAGGTGGCCGCGAACGGTCTCGAGGTGATCGAAGCGCTGAAGAAGATCCCGTTCGACGCCATCCTGATGGATTGCCAGATGCCGGAGATGGACGGCTACGAGGCGACGCGCGCGATCCGTGCCGCGGAGGCGGCGTCCGGACGGCACGTGCCGATCATCGCCATGACCGCCAACGCCATGCGCGGAGACCGCGAGAAGTGCCTGCAGGCCGGCATGGACGACTACCTGCCGAAGCCGGTCAAGGTCGTGGATCTGGACCAGGCCTTGAAACGATGGATCAAGAAGGGGGAGACGACGGCAAGGGCCCGGCGCACGGTCTCCCGCGCAGTTGCCGGCCCCAAGCCCAAGGTGGCCGGGGCGTCCGGCGTGGCGCCTCCTTCGGAGGCGAGTCCCCTCGATCCCGAGATCTTCGGCCAGCTCCGCGAGGCCGACCGCGCGGGGAGCGACGGGTTTCTCGCCGGTCTGATCCAGAAGTATCTGCAGGAAGCGCCGACGCGGATCCTGGCGCTGCGGGATGCCGTGAGCCGGGCCGACTCCGCCGCCGTGGTGAAGGCGGCGCACGCCCTCAAGGGGAGCGCCGGGGCGCTCGGGGCGTTGACGATGGCGGCCGCGTGCAGCGACCTCGAGACCCTCGGGCGCAGCGAGTCTCTCGCCGGTGCCGAGGCTCTCCTCGTCCGCGTGGAGAAGGAGTTCGATCTCGTGTGCAGCGCTCTCGAGACCGAGCGCGCGGGAAAGACCCGGAAGAGAAAAGCCGGCTGAGCCGCGGAACGTCTCAGCGCTGGCAGCGCGGGCAGTAGAACGTGCTCCGGCCGGCCTGGACGATCCGGCGGATCGTCGTGCCGCACCGGCCGCACGGCTTCCCCTTCCGGTCGTACACCCGCAGCGAGACGGCGAAGTAGCCGACCTCCCCCTCGGCGTTCAGGAAGTCGCGCAGCGTCGTGCCCCCCGCGGTGATCGCTTCGCCCAGCACCGCCCGCAGCGAGACCATGAGCCCTTCCCAGCCGGGCCGGCCCAGCCGTCCGACGGAGCGGCGCGGGCTGATCCCGGCGCGGTACAGCGCCTCGCAGGCGTAGATGTTCCCCACGCCCGCGATGGCGCGCGTGTCCATGAGGAAGTTCTTCACCGGTTTCTTCAGTCCACGGGTGGCGCGGAACAGCGTCTCACCCGTGACCTCTCCGTCGAGCGGCTCGGGTCCGAGCCCCTTCAGCCGGGGGTGCAGGTCGAGACGATCGCTTCTCACCACGTGCATCAGGCCGAAGCGCCTGATGTCCGCGTAGCGCAGGTCCCGCCCGTCGTCGAGCGAGATGACGACGTGCTCGTGCGGACGGCGCGGCTTTCCCCGATCGGCGACCCAGAGCTGGCCGGTCATCCCGAGATGGATGAGGAGCGTCAGCCCCGAGTCGGTGTCGAGCAGCAGATACTTGCTGCGACGCCTGATGCCGGTGACCGTGGCCCCGCGCAGCCGCGCCAGCCCGCGGGGGATGAGAGGCTCCCGGAGCCGGCGCTCGCGCACCAGGACATGGAGGACGCGGCGGCCGACGAGAAGCGGACCCAGTCCACGGCGGATCGTCTCGATTTCCGGAAGCTCGGGCATCGGCTGTCCCTCGGCACGCCGATCTTACCCGCATTCGCCTCCGGCTGGCCGGCGCGCGTCCCGGGGAATCGTTGCCATACTATGGACAACCCGGACTCCGAAGAGGTGGACCATGACGATACGGACCGCTTCGACCCTCGAGCAGCCTCCTGATCCTGCGCCCGGTGGTCACGCCAAGGATGATGTAGGCGGGTGCCGCGGCAGGTCGAGCACCTCCCGGATCTTCGCCGCGAGACCCTGCGGCGTGAACGGCTTCTGCAGGAACGAAACCCCCTCCAGGAGGACTCCGTGCCGCACGATGGCGTCGTCGGTGTAGCCGGACATGTAAAGGACGCGCATCTCGGGTCGCAGGCCCGACAGGGCGTCGGCCAGGCCGCGGCCGCTCATGACAGGCATCACGACATCCGTGAGGAGGATGTGGATCGGCCCCGCATGCGTGTCGCACAGGCGGCGCGCCTCGACCACGTCGCCGGCCTCCAGCACCGTGTACCCGTTCATCTCGAGGATTCGGCGCGCCAGCTCGCGCACGACCGGCTCGTCCTCGACCAGGAGGATCGTCTCCGAACCTGCGTCCGTCGTGGCACCGCCGACTCTCGGCTCGGTCGTCTGCGTCGGTTCATCCACGGGAGGGAGATAGATCCGGAACGACGATCCCCCGCCGGGCGCGCTCTCCACCCAGACATACCCCTCGCTCTGTTTGACGATGCCGTACACCGTCGCCAGCCCCAACCCGGTCCCTTTCCCCCTCTCCTTGGTCGTGAAGAAAGGCTCGAAGACGTGCGACAGGATCTCCGGAGACATTCCGATTCCGGTGTCGATGAGAGCCAGCATCACGTACCGACCCGGATGCGTCGGTGGATGAGTCCGGCAGAACTCTTCGTCGAGCGTCGCGTCGGCGGTCTCGATGATCAGCCGTCCCCCCTCCGGCATGGCATCCCGGGCGTTCACGGCAAGGTTCATGATCACCTGCTCGAGCTGGCCGGGATCGGCCTTAACGTGGGCGATCCCCGGCCCGGGCCGTGTGATCAGATCGATGTCCTCGCCGATGAGGCGACGCAGCATCTTCTCCATGTCCACCACCACCTCGTTCAGGTCGAGAACGCGCGCCTGCAGGACCTGTCTGCGGCTGAAAGCAAGGAGCTGCCGCGTCAGACCGGCCGCCCGGTCGCCCGCCTTGCGGATCTCCTCGATCTCCTTCCGGATGGGATCATCGTCGTGCAGGCGCGTCAGGAGAAGCTCGCTGTGCCCCTGGATGACGGTCAGGAGATTGTTGAAGTCGTGCGCCACGCCTCCGGCCAGCCGCCCGACCGCCTCCATCTTCTGCGACGCTCGAAGCTGCTCCTCGCTCCTGAGGAGCGCATCCTCGGCCTTCCGGCGCTCGCTCAGGTCACGCATGAATCCGGTGAACAGGACGGGACCTCCTCCCGGGACGCGGGCGATGGCGAGCTCGACGGGGAACTCGCTGCCATCGCGACGGATCGCCGTCAACTCGATCCGGCGGCCGAGAACCCTGGCCTCGCCCGTCGCCAAGTAGCGCGCCAGGCCCTCCTTGTGGCGGGCGCGGAAGGCTGGAGGGATGATCAACTCCGCCAGTTCCCGGCCTAGCGCCTCGGTGCGCCCGTACCCGAGCATCTGCTCCGCCGCCGGGTTGAATTCGGTGATTCGCCCCGCCGCGTCGATTGTGATGATGGCGTCGAGAGCGGCGTCGAGGATGGACGACTTGCGGGACACCGCTCCAATCTACGTGGAGCCGTTCGGGGTGTCCATGGGGGAAAACTACCCAATCCTGCCCGTCATGGACCCCACGATCAGGCGGGCGGCGGAGCGGTCCCCGGAGCGGTTCCTTCCTGGCGGCGCAGCAGGTTCAGGGCGGAGCCGGCGCGGAACCACGCGATCTGCTCGTTGTTGAGGGTGTGCTTCAGGGTGATCGTTTCGACCGAACCGTCCGCGTGGTGCAGGATGGCGGTCACCGGCACGCCGGGGGCGAGGTCGCGCAGGTTGGACAGGGTGATCCGGTCTCCGTCGCGCACCCTGTCGTAGTCGGCCGGGTCGGCGAAGACGAGCGGCAGCACCCCCTGCTTCTTGAGATTGCTTTCATGGATGCGCGCGAACGAGCGCGCCAGGATCGCCGCGCAGCCGAGATAGCGCGGCGACATCGCGGCGTGCTCGCGGCTCGACCCCTCGCCGTAGTTCTCGTCCCCGACGACGACCCACTTCTTCTCCGCCGCCTTGTAGGCGCGGGCGACCTTGGGGACTTCGATACCGCGCTCCCCGGTGAGCAGGTTCGTCGTCCTGCCGCGCTCGCCGGTGAAGGCGTTCACCGCCCCCAGGAACATGTTGTCGCTGATCCGGTCGAGGTGGCCGCGGAAGCGCAGCCAGAACCCGGCCGGAGAGATGTGGTCGGTGGTCGTCTTCCCCTTGGTCTTGAAAAGGAGCGGCATCTCGACGAAATCCGCGTCCACCATCGGGTCGAACGCCTGCAGCAGCTGCAGCCGCTCGCTGTCCTTCGCGACCTTCAGCTCGATGCGGTCGGGATCGTCTGACGGCGGCACGAACCCCTCGCGCGAGCGGACGAACCCGCTCTCGGGGATTTCCGGCGCCTTCTTCGGCGGCCGCAGCGTCCACGGTCCGTCCTTGCCGGGGAGCGTGTCGGCCAGCGGGTTGAACGACAGCCGCCCCGACAGTCCGTACGCCATCGTGATCTCCGGACTCCCCATGAAGGCGAGGGTCTCGGGGTTGGCGTCGTTCCTCCCCGGGAAGTTGCGGTTGAACGACGTGACGATGGTGTTGCGCTGCCCCTTCTTGATCTCGTCGCGCCGCCACTGTCCGATGCACGGACCGCAGGCGTTCGCCAGGACCGTGGCGCCGACCGACTCGAGAGCCGCCATCTGCCGGTCCCGCTTGATGGTCTCGAAGATCTGGTTGCTTCCGGGGGTCACCAGGAGCGGCACGGCCATCTTCGCCCCGTGCTCTCTGGCCTGCAGCGCCACGTCCGCGGCGCGCGAGATGTCCTCGTAGGACGAGTTGGTGCACGAGCCGACGAGGGCCACCGAGATGGCGTCGGGGTAGTCGTGCTCGGACACCGCCCCCGCCATCTCGGAGACCGGACGCGCCAGGTCGGGGGTGTGCGGTCCGACCAGGTGCGGCTCCAGCCGCGACAGGTCGATCTCGATCACCTTCTCGAAGAAGCGCTCCGGATTCGCTTCGACCTCCGGGTCGGCCGCCACCAGGTGCGGGCGGGCCTTCGCCAGGTCGGCGAGCGCCGCGCGGTCGGTGGCCCGCAGGTACGCGTCCATCTTCGCGTCGAAGGGGAAGACCGAGGTCGTGGCCCCCAGCTCGGCCCCCATGTTGGTGATCGTCCCCTTGCCGGTGCAGGAGATCGCGCGGGCGCCGGGGCCGAAGTACTCGATGATCCGGTTCGTCCCCCCCTTGACGGTCAGGATGCCGAGCACCTTCAGGATGACGTCCTTCGGGGCGGTCCAGCCGGACATCTCCCCCTTGAGATGCACGCCGACGATCGTCGGGTAGAGTACTTCCCAGGGGAAGCCGGCCATGACGTCGACCGCGTCCGCCCCGCCCACGCCGACCGCCGCCATCGCGAGACCGCCGGCGTTCGGGGTGTGCGAGTCGGTGCCGAGCATGAGACCGCCCGGGAAGGCGTAGTTCTCCAGCACGACCTGGTGGATGATGCCGGCCCCCGGCTGCCAGAAACCGATCCCGAACTTGGCGCTGGCGGAGCGCAGGAACTCGAACACCTCCCGGTTTTCCTGCAAGGCCGCAGTCAGATCCGACGAGGCCCCGACGCGCGCCTGGATGAGATGGTCGCAGTGCACCGTCGTGGGGACGGCGACCCGCTTGCGTCCCGCCTGGACGAACTGCAGCAGCGCCATCTGCGCCGTGGCGTCCTGCATCGCCACGCGGTCGGGGCGCAGCATCAGATAGCTGCGGCCCGGCTCGAGGTCCTTGCACCCCGGATCGTCCAGGTGGCCCAGCATGATCTTCTCGGACAATGTGAGCGGCCTGTTCAGACGGCGCCGCACGGTCGCCAGGCGCCGCTCCATCTGCTCGTAGATCGAGAGGACGTACTCGGGGGTGCTGTCGATGAGGTGCATGATCCTTCTCCAGAGTGATTATATCTAGAAGAGCCGCATCTGGCTCGCCTCCCCGAGGGCCTGGTCGAACGAAAGCCCGAGGTGGGGGAAGACCTGCTCGGCGATCGGACGGAGCTGCTTGTCGATGTAATGGGCGTAGTCGATCGGCGCCGTCCGCCCCGCGGCCGGCTGAGGGCCGGACGTCGTCATCACGTACTCCACCAGACCCTCCACAGGCCCCTCGACCAGCCGCGCGGCCTTGACGTGCGGAGGGGTGGTCGACGTGTATTCGTCCAGCCCCTTGCGCAGCGCCTTGCGGTAGACGAGGTGGGCGTCGTGACGTCCCTCCTTGAGATCGCGCACGAACTCGCGCGTGTACGACAGGACCTCCTCGCCGCCGGCGCCCCGGAACAGCCTCTCGAACAGGCCGCGCTGGTAGATCTTGCTGAGCTCGGTCCAGTCGCGGCGCACCACCTCCATGCCGACGAACACGACCGTGTCCCCCTTCCCCGGGGCGTCCTCGCGCACCAGCCCCGCGTAGCGCTTGCGCGCGCCGGCCGTGCCGTGCCGCATCGAGGGGAGGAAGAACTTCAGGAAGAGCGTCTCGAACTCCAGCTCCAGTCGGCTCTCCACGTCCCAGCCGGCCCGGATCTCGTCGCGCAGCTCGGCATTGATCCGGTCGCGCAGCCCGGCGCCCAGACGCAGGGCCTCCTCCGCCGCCCCGGGTCCGGCGATGGCGCTGGCGACGAACAGCGAGTCGGTGTCGCCGTACAGGACGCGGTGTCCGAGCGCCTCGACCCGGTCGCGCGTCCAGCGCAGGACCCACTGCCCGAAGTGCGTGATGGCGTTCGCGACCGGGAGGGAGAAGAAACGGCAGGCGGGGGTCGCCAGGACACCGTAGAACGAGTTCATGAGGATCTTCAGGGCGTGCGAGCCGATCGCGTCCCCGCGTCTCTTCGCCTCGTCGCGCTGCGGGAAGAGGCGCTCCAGGATCTCCGGCAGGATGCCCGGCTCGCGGCGGAAGAAGGCGCCGTTGGGGGCGCGGATGAGGGAGGGACGCTCCTCCGGCCGGGCCTCGGGGACGTGCCCCAGGGGATCGATGTTGAAGGTGCGGATGAGACTCGGGTACAGGCTCTTGAAGTCGAACGCCAGGACGTTCTCGAACAGACCGGGGACCGGCTCGAGGACCGCGCCCCCCAGGACAACGTCCTCCGGGGCGGCTGCAGCGGCGCCCACGCTCGGCGCCACGTGACCGCGCCGTCTCAGCTCGTGCAGGTAGAGAAAATCGAACGACGCGATGCTCGCTCCGACCCGATCCAGGGGCATGCCGGTCAGCAGGCTTCGCCGGATCGCCAGGTCCAGGAGGCGCGCCTTGTCCATGATCGACAGGACCAGGCGCGCGTCGGCGAGGTTGTACTCGATGAACAGCGGCAGGTTGTCGCGGAAGGTGCGTTCGATCGCCTGGGCCCGCTCGCGCCCCGACATCCCGTCGTGCGCGTCGCCGAGCTCGACCTTCCCTTCGCCCAGGACGGCGCGCGCCGCCGTGTCGAGGCGGTAGTCATCCAGCTTCATGAACGACGAGCGCATGAGATCGATGCCGTCGAGGACGACGCGGCCGGTGATGTCGGCGCGCGATCTCCCCCAGAAGGTCCGCTCCCGGATCACGCGGGCCGCCCCGGGCGCCCGGCCGATCTCGAACGGGACTCCCAGGGCGCGGGAGCGCGCCAGAAGAACGTCGAGATCGAAATCGATCACGTTCCACCCGGTCAGGACGTCGAAATCGATCTCCCGCAGACGGGCGAACAGGTTCTTCAGCAAGGCGCGCTCGTCGCCGCACGGCACGATCCGGCACGGAGCGGCCGCCTTCCCCAGGCCCTTTTTGACCTCCTCGTCGGTGAGAGCGAGGAGGACCTCCTCCACACCGGGCCCGGCGACGGCCGCGGAGTAGATCCGCGCGGCGCGCGGGTCGGTCTCCAGGTCGATCGACACGAGCCTGAGCCGTTCCGCCTCCGGGCGGAACTCCGCCGGACGCACGGCAGGTTCGTCGAAGCCCACGTCCACGCCGCGCGCCGTGGCCGTCGGGCCGCCGCCGGGAGCGCTTCCGTTGCGTCCAGCGTCGATCTCAAGTGCGCCGCGTATGCCGTGATCGATGAGGTAGCGCATGGCGAAGCGGACGTCCGCCTCGAACACCGGCAGCCCGGCCTTCACGAGAGCGTCGCGCAGGGGCGGCATGCGATCGGGGAGATCGACTTCGACCCGCACGACCGGCTCTCCGCGCATGGTCTTCAGCGAAGTCGGCGACTGGCGGGCCGCGCCGTGCGCCCGGGCGGTCTCCCCGTCCGCCGTCCGCACGAAGAAGTACGGGACGAGGCCGCGGTCGCGCATGAGGAACGACCGGCCGTCCGCGAGCCGGCCGAACAGGTGGACGACCGGTCGTCCGTTCTCCAGCCTGTAGGTCGGATGGATGATGAAGCCCTGCAGGGATTGACTCGACATGTTCTGCCTTCCGGACATGATACGCGCTCCGGGCCCGCATGCCTGCCCTGATGCGGCTCCGAGCTATCCCTCTTCGGGACGGCGGGGGCGGCGCAGGGGCGTGGCTCATGCTCGCTCGCGCGGAGTACTGGATGCCCTGGTCGCGCGCATGGCGCGGCTCGAAATCGCCACGCCCCTGCGCCGCCCCCGCCGTCGCAATGGGGGAACCCAGGTCCGGTCGGGATGCCCTCGCTTCTAGCGATTCGTCCAAGTGCAGCGTGTGCGTTGAAGCCTCGCAACCCGGCGCCGGCGACGATCTCGGTGGTGCGGCACGCCCCCCGGCGCCGGAGAGTCGGAGGCCGCGCTCGGGGTTGTGGGCTGAGTGCCGACACGCTACACTTGACGCGCGATGCACAACCCCCAGGTCCCGGAGACTCTCGAAGGATGGAGCGTGCTGCATCAGATGTTCCGCGTACGGTGGGATTCGCTGAAGGGCCTTCCCGCCGACCGCCGGAAGAGGCTGGCCGAGGAGGCGACGGCCCTCCTGGCGCCGCTCGAGGGAAGCAAGGAAGGCCCCACCGGCCTGGTGCAGCTGCTCGGCCACAAAGCGGACCTGATGCTGATCCATTTCCGGAAGACATTCGACGAGCTGGGCCAGACCGAGATGCAGATGACCCGGCTCGGGCTCTTCGACCATCTCGAGGCCGCCACCTCCTACGTCTCGATCGTCGAGCTGGGGCTGTACGAGATGACCGCCAAGATCCACGACGACCTCGGGGCGCGCAGCCTGAAGACCGGCACGGACGAGTTCGAGAAGGCCTTCGACGAGGAGATGGCCAGGCAGCGCGAGCGCATGATCGGGCGTCTCTACACCGAGATCCCGCGGCGCCGGCAGGTCTGCTTCTACCCGATGAACAAGCGGCGCGGGGAGATCAAGAACTGGTTCACCGTGCCGTTCGAGAAGCGCGCCGCGATGATGCGCGAGCACGGCTTCATCGGGCGCGCCTACTCGGGGCAGGTGACCCAGATCATCTCCGGATCGATCGGTCTGGACGATTGGGAGTGGGGCGTCGACCTGTTCGCGGACGACCCGGTCGTCTTCAAGAAGCTCATCTACGAGATGCGCTTCGACGAGGCGAGCGCCGATTACGCGGAGTTCGGACCCTTCTACGTCGGGCTGCAATTCTCGGCGCGGGAGCTGCCTGCATTCCTCGACGGCCGGACGCCGTCGCTGTAGCGGCCTCCTACGGCTTCTCCCCCCGGCTCTCCGCGTCTTTCCTGACGACGTCGGCGATCGTCCTGCGGGCGTCCGTCCTGATGGGATCGCCGTGACCGAAGCACAGGACGTCGAAGTCGACCTCCAGAAGACGCCGCGCCGACTCGCGGGCTTTTCCGGGATCGTTCATGTACTTGTCCGGCAGGAACTCCACCCCTCTGGACCCCACGTGCCAGAGATCGGTGCACAGCAGGACACCCGGCCTGCCCTCGATGTGGAACACGTGATGCGCGGCGGCCGGGCCGGGGGCGTGCAGCGGCCTCACGCCGAGAGGCAGGGAGTCCCCCGCCTTGAACGTGGCGTCGGGCTTCTCCTCCAGACCGGTCCACCCCTCGGGCACATACACCTTCGCCTTGTGCGCGCGCCTGTAGCTCCAGGCCGAGCGCTGGTGGCTCGGCGTGCCGAGGACGATCGCCTCGACCGTGCCGAGCCGGCGAAGCTGCTCCGGGTCGAGGGGGATGGGATCGATCAGCACGACCCGGCCGTTCGCGACCACGGCGTAGGCGTCGCTCTGCGACTTGATCCGCTCGTCATCGATCTTGGAGTGATACAGCCCGGGTCGGATCTCGGACATCGACTTCGCGACGGTCTTCGGCTCGGACATGTGCGTGTCTCCTCCACGGATACCCCGATGGAGCGATCATAACGCGGGAACGCCACGTGAGACCCTATACGGAACGGATCCTCCCCTGGCTGATCGAGACGATCCTCAGCCGGCCGACCTACGCCGAGCAGAGACGGGCCCTCCTCTGCCGGGCGGAGGGGCGCGTTCTCGAGATCGGGTTCGGCTTCGGCGGCACGATCCTGGAGTACAAGGCGGCGCGGGTCCGCGAGCTGATCGCCCTCGAGCCGAACCCGGGCATGCTGCGGCGGGCGAGCGGCCGGATCGCCCGCGCCCCGTTCCCCGTCCGCATCGTGCGCGGTGTCGCCGAAGCGATGCCGTTCCTGCCGCGGACGTTCGACACGGTCGTCTCCAACTGGACGCTCTGCACTCTCGGCCGCCTGCCCGACGCCCTGCGCGAGATCCGTCGCGTCCTGGCGGGAGAGGGCCGCTTCCTGTTTCTCGAGCACGGGCTCGCCTCGGAGCCGCGCCTGGCCCGCTGGCAGCGCCTGCTCACGCCCGTCCAGCAGGTGCTGGCCGACGGCTGCCGTCTCGACCTCGACATGGAGAGCGTCGTCCGCTCGGCCGGCTTCCAGATCGAGTCGCTCGAGCGCTACGAGTCGCGCCTGCCGCTGCGCGTGCTCCGCCAGATGTACCGCGGCGTCGCCCGGTTGCGGACCTGAACTGGCCGCGATGCGCGCGGCGAGCCAAGGCGGCGGCGCGCCTCATATTCGCTCGCGCAGGATAACCGGCACCCTGGTGACGAGCATGGCGCGGCTCAAAATCGGCTCGCCCCCGCCTTGGCTCGCCTCCGATCTCCGCGATGACCGGTCCGGAAGCGGTGACAGCCTTGAGTCACGTGTCCAAGAGTCGAGGTGCGAGTCGAGAGTCTTCGCGGAGGTGAGTGGCGGGCCGGCGCCGCGGCGTGGCGATTTCGAGCCGCGCCATGCGGCTGACTTGTTCTCCGAGTATTCCGCGCGAGCGAGCATGAGTCACGACGCGGCGCCGGCCCGCCACGGGGCACCGCGGAGCCTTCGCCGGAGGCCGTATTGACAGGCCCGGGGGAGTTGACTAGTGTGGGCGCCTTGCGGCGATCGGACAGATTGAACGGGACGTCCCATCGCGGCCGACGCGCGCGCCGGGTCGCCGCGGCGGCCGTATTCGCGTGGTGCGTGATCGCGGCGGCCGCCTGCTCCCCCGAACCGACGGCACCACCGCCTCCTCCGCCCGGCGCGATTCCGGCCGGCCAGTCGATCGGCACCTCCGCGATCGAAGGCCGCGCCCGGTTCGAGGGCGCCCCTCCGCCGCGGCGCACCATCAGGATGTCGAGCGAGGCGTCCTGCCATCGTCCCGGCGTCGAGCCGCTGAGCGAGGACGTCATCGCCTCGCCCGATGGAGCGCTCAAGAACGTCTACGTCCACATCGTCTCGGGGCTGGGCGACCGCGTGTTCGCGCCCCCCTCGTCCCCCGCGGTCATGGACCAGGCCGGCTGCGCGTTCGTGCCGCACGTGCTCGACGTCCAGGCGGACCAGATGATCGAGTTCGGGAACAGCGACCCGATCGTGCACAACGTGCGCGCCATCGGCGAGAAGAACCGCGTGTTCAACGTCTCGATGCCGGGCAAGGGGAAGACGGTGCGCCGCTATTTCACCGTCCCCGAGATCGTCAAGATCCGCTGCGACATCCACGCCTGGATGAGCGCCTTCATCGCCGTCGAGGGGCACCCGTTCCACGCGGTGACCGCGGACGACGGGGCGTTCTCCTTGCGCGGCCTGCCCGCGGGCACCTACACCGTCGAGGCCTGGCAGGAAAGACTCGGAACCCAGGACCAGACCGTCACCGTCGCCGACGGCCAGACCGCGAAGCTCGATATCGTCTTCCACGCGGCCAAGTCCGAGTGACCCGGCTCCGGGCGGTGCGCCGCGGAAAGAAGGCGCCCGGAAGGACGGATTGAGGTATGGTTGCCGCTGCGGAGACCCTGATCTACATCCGGATGAAGGACCGGCAGCCGGAGTGCTGGGCCCCCGCCGGAGGCTGCTTTCCCGACGGCTCCGAGGCCACCGTGGCCGCCGCACCGGCCGAACCGGACTGAGGAGATCCCCATGTCCACGACTCTCTCCTCGCGCACGCTTCGCCTCGTCCTGATCAAGCCGTCGCGCTACGACGACGACGGCTACGTGGTGCGCCACTGGCGCGGCGTCCTGCCGAGCAACACGCTCGCCGCGATGTATTCCCTCACCGAGCAGGTGGCCTCTTCGGGCGAACTGGGCGACGGCGTGGCCGTGAGCCTCGACGCCTACGACGAGACGGTGCACAGCGTCGATCCGGGGGCGATCGCCCGCCGGCATCGGGCGCTTCGCCCCGGCGACCTCACGGTGATCGCCCTGGTGGCCGTGCAGACGAACCAGTGGCCGCGGGCGGCCGACCTGGCGCTCGAGTTCCGCAGGCGCGGGCTTCCGGTTCTGGTGGGGGGGTTCCACGTCAGCGGAGTGCTCGAGCTGTTTCCGGACCCGACCCCCGAGCTCCAGGCGCTCCTCGATGCCGGCGTCACGCTGGTGCACGGCGAGATCGAGGAGGCCTGGGGGGGGATCCTGAAGGACGCCCTGTCGGGACGCCTGGCGCCGCGCTACGACATCCACGAGCGGCCCGGGCTCCAGGACGCGCCCCTGCCGCGCATCCCCGACCGCTACATGCGGCGCTTCGCCTACCCGCACATGGCGACCGTGGACGTGGGGCGCGGCTGTCCGTTCAACTGCTCGTTCTGCTCGATCATCAACGTGCAGGGGAAGAAGATGCGCTACCGCGACCCCGCCGCCATCGAACGCACGGTGTGCGAGAACTGGAAGCGCGGCATCGACTACTACTTCTTCACCGACGACAACTTCTCGCGCAATCCGTGCTGGGAGGCGGTGTTCGACGCCCTGATCCGGCTGCGCGAGGAGGAGGGGGTGCGGATCGACTTCATGATGCAGGTGGACGCCCTGGCGTGGAAGATTCCGCGCTTCATCGAGAAGGCGGCGCGCGCCGGCAGCAGCCAGGTGTTTCTCGGCATGGAGTCGATCCGGCCGGCCAACCTGAAGGCGGCGGGCAAGACGCAGAACAAGGCGGCCGAGTATCGAACGATGATCGAGACCTGGCACCGGGCCGGCATCGCCTGCCACGTCGGCTACATCCTCGGCTTCCCCGACGACACGCCCGAGACGATCGCCGAGGACGTGCGCGACCTGCTCGAGGTCCTTCTGGTCGACCAGGCGTCGTTCTTCATGCTGACCCCGATACCCGGATCGCAGGACCACCTCGAGATGGTGCGCAACAGGGTGCCGGTCGACGCCGACCCGGGGAACTACGACTCGTTCCACCCGGTGATGCGCCACCCGCGCATGACCGGGGCCGAATGGCTGCAGGCCTACCGCCGCGCCTGGCGCGATTTCTACTCGTTCGACGCCATGCGTCGCGCCCTGCTGCGATCGAACCACCGCACCTACTGGGGTCTGCTGAAGAACTACCTCTGGTACCGCGCCGCCATGATCGAGGACGCGCATCCGATGATCACCGGCTTCCTCAGGCTCAAGGACCGCACGCAGCGCCGGCGCGGCTTCGCCGTCGAAGGGCGTCTCGCCCACCTGCGCCGCCGCGCCCCGGAGGTCTGGACACAGCTGCGCGCCTACGGCCGGCTGTTCGTGGAGATGCAGGATCTCTGGCTGCAGACGCGGCACGCGGCACCGCCGACCCTCCTGTCCCGCCTGAAGCTTCCGAAGCTCCCGGCCCGGACACGGCGCGAGGTCGAGCCTTCCCCGCCGCCGATCGCCGCCCTGTTCTGCACCGCCGCCTTCAGCCTGGCGCTCGTGGCGGGCCGGACCAAGTGACGCACACCGGGAGTTCCTGCTAGTCTGTCGCTTCCGCGCCCGCACGGCGCGGGGAAGGAGGTCTCAGTTGGATCCGAACATCCGGGCCTGTCTTGAAATGATCTTCCGCTGGATCCACGTCGTGGCCGGTATCGCGTGGATCGGACACCTGTACTTCTTCAATTTCGTGAACAGCCAGGTCGTCAAGACCTACGACGCGGACTCGAAGAAGAAGGTCGTACCCGAGCTGATGCCGCGCGCCCTCTATTGGTTCCGCTGGGGCGCCGCCTACACCTGGGTCAGCGGATTTCTTCTCGCGGGCATGGTGTACTACGACAGCGAGACCCTCCTGCCGCCCGACTCGACGCTGGGCAAGGGCGCCGGGGTGGGGCTGTCGCTGCTCCTCATCGTCGCCGTCTTCTTCGTCTACGACGCGCTGTGGAAGGCGATGGCCAAGAACGAGCAGGCGGGCGTCATCGCGTCGTTCATCCTGGTGGCGGTCCTGATCCTGGGGATGTGGCAGGTGTTCGCGCCGCGGGCGGTCTACATCCACGTGGGGATGCTGTTCGGCACGATCATGGCGATGAACGTCTGGATGCGGATCTGGCCCGCCCAGAAGAAGATCATCGCGGCGACCAAGGCCGGCACGCCGCCCGACGCGGCGATAGCCGGGATGGCCGGCCTGCGGTCGAAGCACAACACCTACATGTCGGTCCCGCTCGTGCTCAGCATGATCAGCAACCACTACGCGACGGTGTACGGAAGCGATCACGGCTGGATCACGCTGATCGTCCTGGTGGCGATCGGCTGGGGGCTGACGAAGCTGCTCTACATGAAGGCCGCGGGTCCCGCGCCGGCCCGGTTCTAGGCCCGGGCCGCGGACCAAGGACCACCCTTCCTGGTCAGGGCCGTCACTTCCTTCTGAAGCCTGACGACGTGTTCCGTCAGGCTGGCGCATCCGCGCTGGGCGCCGGCGATCTTGCCGGCGCGCGCCATCTCCTCCAGAGTGCGCGCCTCCTGGAACGCCTCCCCCTGCCCCCAGTGGCCGACCGAGCTTTTCAGGGCGTGGGCCGCGAACTGGATCGCCTCGCGATCCTTGCGCTCGACCGCGCGCTTCAGCTCGAGCAGGAGCCGGTCGGACTCCTTCTTGAACAGGGCCGCCAGCCGCCGCACCACCGCGACGTCTCCGCCGGCCTCGTCCAGGATGGCCCGGTGATCGAGCACCATGGCGTCCGCGGGTTCCGGCGGGGGCACGACGACGTTCTCCAGCGAGACCCCGAGACCCAGCGAATCGATCGCTTCGAAGAGGTTGGCGGCGCGCAGCGGCTTCGAGACGTACGCGTCCATCCCGGCCTGCAGGCACATCTCCCGGTCCCCCTTCATGGCGCGGGCGGTCATCGCGATGATCGGCACGTGCCCACCCGCCGCGGCCTCGCGCTCGCGGATCGCGGCGGTGGCCTGCAGGCCGTCCATCTCCGGCATCTGCACGTCCATCAGGACCAGGTCGAAGGTCCCCTTCCCGAGCGCGTCCAGGGCCGCCTGCCCGTTGTTGACCACCTTCACCGAATGGCCGCGTCTCTCCAGGAGGTTGACCGCCACCATCTCGTTGAAGGCGTTGTCCTCGGCCAGGAGGATGCGGAGCCTCCTGCGCCCCTCGCGCAATGAATGCCGGGTGACCAGCACCGTAGAATTGGGCCGGTGCCGCTTCTCGCGCAGGGTCGCGATGATCGTCTCGAGCAGCTCGGACGCCGTCACCGGCTTCGGCAGGTAGGCGGAAATTCCGACCTGGCGGCAGCGCGCGGCGTCGCCGCGCTGACCCGCCGAAGTCATCATCACCATGAGAGTCTCCTCGACCCCCGCCTCCTTCCGGATGCGCCGGGCCAGCTCGAACCCGTCCACGTCCGGCATCTGCGCGTCGATCAGGGCCAGGGGGAACGGCGCCCCCGCTCCCGCCGCCTGCTGCAGCGCCGCAAGCGCGGTCGCGGGCGAGGCCACGGCCAGGGGGCGCATGTCCCAGGCCGCGGTCATCTCCTCCAGAACCTGCCGATTCGTGGCGTTGTCGTCCACGATCAGGACACGCAGGTCGCGCACGTCCACCGGGTGCCGCTCCGCCGTGCCGATCACCGGCCTCTCCGGCAGCCCCAGACGCAGCGTGACGTGGAAGACGCTCCCCTCGCCCGGCCGGCTCTCGACCCGGATCGCCCCTCCCATCATCCGGGCCAGCTCGGCGGCGATGGTCAGCCCCAGGCCGGTGCCGCCGTAGCGCCGCGTCGTCGAGCCGTCGGCCTGCGTGAACGGCCTGAAGATCTGCGTCTGCTTCTCCTCGGGTATCCCGATCCCGGTGTCGGACACCGACAGCCGGACGACGACGGCCCCCGGCTCCGTCGACTCGGTCCGGACCCGTACGACGACCTCCCCCTTGTCCGTGAACTTGATCGCGTTGCTGACCAGGTTCATCAGGATCTGCCGGATCCGGCCGGGATCCCCCACCAGCAGCTCCGGGATGTCCGGCGCCACCTGCGAGGCCAGCTCGATCCCCTTGCGGTTCGCCGCCAGGGCGAGGGTGCGCACGGTGTGCGCCACGCAGTCGCGCATCCGGAAGTCGATCGGCTCGATGTCCAGGCGCCCGGCTTCGATCTTGGAGAAATCGAGGATGTCGTTGATCACTTCCATGAGGGAGTCGGCCGCCGATCGCGCCGTCATCAGGAAGCGCGCCTGCTCGACGCTCAGATCGGTGTCGAGGGCCAGCTCGAGCATGCCCACGATGCCGTTCAGGGGGGTCCGGACCTCGTGGCTCATGTTGGCGACGAACTCGCTCTTCGAGCGGCTCGCCGCTTCCGCCTCCTCCTTGGCGCGCAGCAGGTCTCCCTGGAGCTTCTTGCGCTCCGCGACGTCCCTGAAGCAGACCACCGCGCCGATCACCCCGGTGTCGTCGACGACCGGATGCACGGAGTACTCCGCCTGGAACGAGGTGCCGTCCTTCCGCCACAGGACTTCGTCCTCGCTGCGGCAGGGGCGTCCGTTATGGAACGCCTGCGCGCTGGGACACTCCTCCACCGGGTAAGGCTTGCCGTCCCCGCGGTGGTGGTGGATGAGATCGTGCACCCGCTGACCCAGGAATTCCTTCGGGGAGAAGCCGAGCAGCTCGACCGCCGCCCGGTTGATGAAGGTGCCGCGCCCCTTGACGTCGATGCCGCAGATCCCTTCGCCTATCGATTGCAGGAGGAGCCGGTGCCGGGCTTCCGAAAGGCGCAGCGAGGTCTCGACGCGTCCGCGCCGGACCGCTTCGCGTAGCAGAAACCAAAGAACGGCGAGCACCAGGAGACCGCCCGCCAGCCAGCCAGTCATAGGTATAGCCCCGCCAGAACATAGGGGCGCCGGGAGGGACTGTCAATGCATCGCCGCCGGGCGCCGCCTCGCTGCCGGAGCGACGCTTGGCGTTCTAAGTGGACTTACCTAGGACCGGCCGAGTCGAGCCTTACGGCTGGTCGCCGTAGACCGTGAAGTGCCAGCCCTTGCGCGCCTCGCCGCTCAGGTCGGCCATGACGTGCTTGACGTTCGTGTACTCCTCGAACGAGTAGCGCGACAGGTCCGAGCCGAAGCCGGAACGCTTGACGCCGCCGTGCGGCATCTCCGAGGCGAGCGGCAGGTGGTCGTTGATCCAGACCTCACCGTACTCCAGGTCGCGCGACACCCGCAGGGCGCGGGTCACGTCGCGCGTCCAGACCGAGGAGGCCAGGCCGTACTCGACGCCGTTCGCCTTCCTGATGATCTCGTCCTCGCTCTCGAACGACATGATCACGACCACCGGGCCGAAGATCTCGCGCTGCACCACCTCGTCCTCGTGCTTCGCCTTCGCCACGACCGTCGGCTGGTAGAAGAAGCCGGGACCGTCGAGCGCACGCCCGCCGGTGAGAATGTCCAGACCGGCCTTGCGGGCGCGGTCCACGAAGCCGGCCACGCGCTCGCGCTGCTCCTTCGAGATGAGCGGGCCGATGTCGGTGGTCGTCTTGAGCGGGTCGCCGACGCGGATCTTCTTGACGTGCGACACGAATTGCTCGACGAACAGGTCGTACTTCGCCTTCTGGACGTAGATGCGGGTGGCGGCGGTGCAGTCCTGTCCGGTGTTCACGAACCCGGCGACCACCGCCCCCTGCACCGCGGCGTCGAGGTTCGCGTCCTCGAACACGATGAACGGCGCCTTCCCCCCCAACTCGAGGTGCAGCCGCTTCACCGTCGACGCCGCCTGCTCCATGATCTTCTTGCCGGTCGCCGTGTCCCCCGTCAGCGAGATCATGTTGATGTCGTCGTGCTTGCAGATGGCACCGCCCACCTCCGCCCCCGGGCCGGTCACGACGTTGAGCACCCCTTCCGGGAGACCGGCCTGCAGCGCCGCCTTGGCGATCTCGATCGCCGTGAACGGCGTGTTCGACGCCGGCTTCAGGACCACGGTGTTCCCCGCCGCCAGCGCCGGGCCGATCTTCCAGGCCGCCATCAGGTACGGGTAGTTCCAGGGGGCGATCGAGCCGACCACTCCCACGGGCTCCCTGCGCAGGAAGCTGGTGTACCCGGCCGCGTACTCGCCGGCCGCCGTGCCATCCAGGATGCGCGCCTGGGCCGCCATGAAACGGATGTTGTCGTTGGCGAACGGCAGGTCGGAGTTGATCGACAGCTTCAACGGCTTGCCGGTCTGGCTCGTCTCCATCTCTCCGAGCCTCTGCAGATCCTTGTCGAGCAGATCCGCCAGCTTCAGGAGGAGCCCGCTGCGCTCGCCCGGCGTCGTGCGCGACCACTTGGCGAACGCCTTGCGGGCCGCCTTCACCGCCCGGTCGACGTCTTCGGCGCCCCCCTTCGGCACGCTGCCGACCGACTTCTCGGTCGCCGGGTTGATCACGTCCGCGCGCTGCCGCGACGCGGACTCCACTTCCTTGCCATCGATGATCATCTTCAGATCGGTCATGACGCGTCTCCCTTCCCGGGCGAGCCGGTGCATTTCACGATGAGGACCAGGTTCGATCCCATAACTTTACCAGAGATCAGGGGCGGACGGCACCGGGTTCGATCCAGATCACGTCCCGCAGGATGTCGAGGTGATATTCGGCGGAATGGTCGATGCCGAGCGGCCGGAAGCGCGTCTCGAAGTCCGGCACGTCCCTGATCTGCAGACGCGCCGCCTCGAGGACCGCGTTCCAGTCCTCCCCCTGCGGAACGCCCTGGCCGGGATAGACGGCGTCGCTGCCCGCATCCACCGCCTCGCTCAGACCCCAGAGCCGGTGTCCGGCGTCCCCGTCCCGGGTGTGCGTGACCTTCGAGCACAATCCGTACATGTCGAAGGTGGGCAGACGGGAGGCATACGGCACGGCCCCGATCGGTCCGGAGGCCAGCCGGACGCCGGGCGGCGCGACGCTCTTCAGCCACGCCCCCAGGGCTTCCCACCAGCGCGACTGCACGCGGTGCTCGGCCATGGCAAGCCAGGAGCGGCCGAGGGGAAGAGCCGACGGCCTCTCGAGCGGCGCCAGGAGCAGGAGACCCCAGGCGATCGAGATGAAGACGGCGCTTCGCGCCACACGATGCGCGAAGGACGGCGATGCGGTGGCGGCGCTGTCCCCGGCCGCGGCCGCAGCGGAGCCGATCAAAAGGATGGCGAGCGGCAGGAGATAGCGCCCCCCCGGCATCCAGTCTCCGCCGCGCAGCGTGACCAGGACGGCCCACAGCAGCGCTGGGACGAGGACGGGCAGAAGCCGCCGGGTGTTGTAGGCGATCCACGGCAGGATCAGCAGGAGAGGCCACCACTCGAGGGCGACCTGCGCGAGATAGGCAAGACCGGCCGGGATCCCCGCGGCGGCCGTGATCCCTTTGACCACGGCCGAGCGCGGCACCGGCAGCCCGTAATAAAGGTAGCGGGCGCCGGCGATCAGCGCGGACGCCGCGAGACCGCTGGCGAGGAGGGCACGCCCGGCGCGACCGAGTCGCCGCCAGAACGGCAGCGCTCCGATTAAGAGCACGATCCCTTCAGGGCGGAGCGTCGCGGCGAGCGCCGCGAAGGCGCCGGCCGTCCGCGGCCTCTTTCCCGCGACCGCGCCCCCCATCCCCCACAGGGCGAGGGTGAATGCCGCCGTCTCCAGGCCGGTGGCGGCATAGAGGGCGGGCGTCGGCAGCGAGGCCCAGAGAAGCGCCGCGGTCGCGGCCCCCCGGGCGCCGGCGAGCATGCGGCCGCACGACGCGGCGGCGAGGATCGCAGCGGCCGCGAAGACCAGCGACAGCAGGCGTCCCGCCCGCGCGGTGTCCGCGCCCGTGACGGTGCGCGCCAGGGCGAGCGCCGCGACCCAGGACCCTCCGCTCACACCCTCGACGCGCTCGCCCGGGTTGAACACCGCCCCGTGGCCGTCCGCCAGGTTCGTCGCGTAGCGGAACTGGATGTAGGCGTCATCGACCAGCCCGTTCGAGGCGATCCCGAGCGCCAGACCACCCACGACGGCGAGGGAGACGGACAGGCGTGGACGCGACAGAAGCAGGAGGCAGCCGGTGAAAAGGAGCAGGACCGCCGCGACCCAAAAGACCCACGACGGCCCGAGACCGTCGAGGAGCGTGGCCGCCGGAGCCATGTGGCGCTCCCAGCCCGCGGGGAGCAGAACGGTCTGCATCGCGCGATGCTAGCACGCGCCGCTCAGTAATAATGACGCGTCGCGGCTTGCCCCCCCCTGTACCCGACCCTATCTTTCATCCGGTTGGAGGGAAGGGAGTGCGCCGTCGCCTCACGTATCTCCTGACAGGCTTCGTGACGGCCTCCTGTTGCCTGATCGCCGTGGCCTGGCTCTCCTCGTCCGAGCGCGCCGCCCGCGAGCAGGACCTCACGAACGAGACCCAGGTCGTCGCCTACCAGTTCTCGACACGGCTCAGGAGCACGCTCGAGAAGCACGTCGTCGCCCTGCAGCAGATGGCGAATTTCTTCGAGAACAGCGACGAGGTCACCGACACCGAGTTCCACGCTTTCGCCGCGCAGACGCTGAAGCAGATCCCCGTCTGCCTCAGAATATCCCGCCTCGATCCCTCGCACCGCATCCGCTCCATCTATCCCCCGGGTCCGAACCAGGCACTGGTCGGGACCGACACGCGCATCAGTCCCGTCGGCTACGAGGCGGTCGTCCACGCGATGGAGTCGAGGCAGCCGGTCTTCTCACCGCCCATGCCGCTGCTCGACGGCGCCCGAGGGTTCATCCTGGCGGTTCCGATCTACCGCAACGGTCGCTTCGAGGGGGAGGTCGCCGGCACGTTCCGAGGGGCCGACTTCCTCGGAAACCTCAATCTGCCGGCCGTCACCGCCCGCTACGACGAGACCGTGCTGGGCTCGGGGAAGTCCCTGCTCCCCGGCCCCTCGCAGACACCCGGGCCGCCGCACGACCGGCCGACGATCGTGACCGCCTTCAACCTCGCCGGGGTCCAGTGGGCGGTGCAGGTCACGCCGCGCGAAGCGGTGGTGATCGATCGCCTCCGCTCGGGCCGGGCGGGGTTCTGGACGATCGGCATCCTCCTGGCGCTGCTTGCAGGGGCCGGCGGGGGTGCTGCGGTCCACTACGCCTCGAGCCTGGCGCTGCGCGTCAGGACCCAGGACGAGGCGCTGCGCCAGGCCCGGCAGCACCTCGACGGGGCGAAGCAGCAGCTCATCCAGGCGGAGAAGCTGTCAGCACTCGGCGAATTGGTGGCCGGAGTCGCGCACGAGCTCAACAACCCGCTGGCCGCCGTCATGGGGTACGTGCAGCTCCTCCTGACGCGCGAGCTCCCGACCGACGTGACGAGACGCCTCGAGACCGTCTCTACGGAGGCCGAGAGGATGGCCCGGATCGTGAAGAACCTCCTGACGTTCGCGCGCAAGCACCCGCCCGAGAAGCGCCACCTCGGTCTGAACGGCATCATCGAGAAGACGCTCGAGCTCAAGGCGTATCACTTCCGCGTCAACCATATCGAGGTCGAGACCGCCCTCGCCCCGGCCCTGCCGATGACCATGCTCGATTTCCACCAGGTCCAACAAGTGTTGATCAACCTGCTCAACAACGCCGAGCAGGCGATGGGCGAGCAGGGCAAGGACGGCCGGCTCAGGATCCAGACCCGGGCCGTGGACGGGCGCATCGAGGCGCGCATCACGGATTCGGGTCCCGGGATCGGCCCCGACGCGCAGCGACACATCTTCGAGCCGTTCTTCACGACGAAGAAGGAAGGGAAAGGGACCGGTCTGGGGCTGTCGATGTGCTACGGCATCATGCAGGAGCACGGCGGCGGCATCCGGTTCGAGAGCGAGCCGGGGCGGGGCGCCACCTTCATCCTGGACTTCCCCGTGGCGGCTCCCGTCGGCGAGCCGGTGAAGCTCGCCGGGGGAGAGACGGGGGCGGGCCGGAGACTGAGCATCCTGGTCGTCGACGACGAGCCGAGCGTTTCGGACTTCATGGTCGACCTTTTGACCTCGCGGGGCCACCGGGTCAACACGGCGGCGGACGTGCCGGAGGCGCTGCTCAAGATCGCGCGCGACGAGCTCGATATGATCATCTCCGACATGAACATGCCACGCGGCACCGGCCTGGACATCTACCGGGCCGTGCTCGCGAAGCGGCCCCCGCTGGCGAAGCGCATCGTGTTCATGTCGGGGAGCGGGACCACACAGGACACGCAGCAGTTCCTGCGGGAGACCGGCATCCAGCTGATGGCGAAGCCGTGCTCGATCGTCGACATCGAGCGGGCGATCGAGCGGGTGACTAGACCGGAGTCGCCGTCTTCCTCGGTGGATTGAAGAACGGCAGGTCCACCACCTTCACGCCGACCTTCTGGTGCACCGCCTCGATCGTCATCTCCATGTCGAGCGTGGTCCCCTTCGCGGCGTGCTCGGAGGCGAGGCTCGCCAGGGCGATCATCTTCTTGAGCAGCGGCGACCAGGTCGTCGAGGTCGCCTTGCCGGCCTGGACGCTGCCGGCGTACACCGGGACCGCCGTCCGCGATGCCGTCGACGGCACCGACGGCGTCAGCCCGAACTCCTCGTAGCGCTTCTCGACCTCGGTCCAGTCGACCTCGAGCCCTACCAGGCGGCGCTTCGGCCCGCTCTTGCTCTCCTCGACGAGGGGGGCGCGCCCGATGAAGTTTTCCTTGTCGAGGTGCACCAGGCGTCCGAGACCGATCTCGTAGGGCGAGTACTTCTGCGACTCGATGACCGCCTTCTTGCTGCTGTTGTAGTCGACCTCGATCAGGATAAGCCCGGCCTCGATGCGCGCCACGTCGAGCGCCAGCATCCCGGTCGGGTGGATGTCGAACGCCCGCCCCCCTTCCATCAGCGCGTCCCACACCTTCACCGCGTCGCCCCACGGGATCCAGATCTCGTATCCCAGGTCCCCCGTGTAGCCGGTGCGCGAGATGTCCACGGGAACACCGGCGATCGTGCCACGCGTCACGCGGAAGTATTTCAGGTTGGCGACATTCGCCTGCGCCACCTTCTTGAGCAGTTTGCCGGAGGTCGGCCCCTGCAGCGCCAGCGCCGCCGTCTTCTCGGAGATGTCGTCGATCGCGACGTCCATGCCGATCGCGTTGATGCGCAGCCAGCGCAGGTTCGGATCGGCGGCGGTCATCCTGTAGGTCGTCTCGTCGAGACGCGACACGGTGCCGTCGTCGATGATCTTCCCCGCCTCGTCGCACCACGGCGTGTAGATCACCTGCCCCGTCGTCATCTTCGAGACGTCTCGGGTGATGACGCGGTTCAGGAGCTTCGTCGCGTCGCGTCCTTGGATCAGGTACTTGAAGAGCGGGGAGATGTCGATCAGGCCGCAGGCGTTGCGCAGCGCGTTGTACTCGTGCTCGTGGTGCATCTCGTACACGCTGACTGCGTAATAGCCGGACCACTCGCGATAGTTCAGGCTCTCGCACAGCTTGAGGGTTCTCTCGTGGACCGCTGTCCCGATCGGCACGCCGTTCTCCTCCTTGGGAGCGCGCATTCTAGCCCACGCACATCCGAAGCCGCAACCTGCGTTGCACGGGGCGCGACACCCGGGCGGAGGGGCGCGCAGGGGGCAGCCCCGCCGGGCACGGGTCCGGGTCGCTGCGCGACGCTCCCCTCTCCTCGCCTCGCGCCGCCCACCGCGCAAAGGCGCGCGCAGCGGGGCCCCGGCGCGAGGTCTCGGAAGGCCCGGCGGGGCTGCCCCCTGCGCGCCCCTCCGCTTGGCTCCCGCGACAACGGCAACGCAGACCGAACTCTTGCTCGGGTGCGGGAGGCAGAAGCCGGCGCAAGACGTCAAGCGGTTGACTCAGGCTAAAAAAAGAGCGGATGCACTGTTGTCGGCGACGTGGTGCCCGTCGTATATTGATTCGCATGAGCACCGTCTACGAGATCAATCTGGACTTCATCGCCCTGGCACAGAAGTATGCCGGCAAGTGGGTCGCGATGCGGCCGGATACATACGAGGTAATTGCTTCCGGCTCCAGCGCCGAAGAGGTCTTGGCGGCCGCCGAGCAGGCTGGCGTTGAAGAACCGCTGATCACAGATGTCGTTGAGAGCTACGGCTCATACGTGCCGTGCGCCCAGCCGTAGATTTCCACTCCAGATATTCGAAGCAACTCAATAACCCGTCAGTGGCGTTCCCGGATAAGACGGAGATCTGGAATCCAGTAGTTGAACTTGTCTTGCGACATGGCAAGAAGCACTTCGGGGCACTCGCTCTGCTCGACTCCGGGTCCCAATGGTCGTTCATAGCCCCAAAGTACGCGAACCCGTTGGGAATCGACTGGCGCAACGGGCCTACCATGACCTTCGGCGGACTTGGCAACCCCAACAACATGGGTTACGCCGTCGATCTCAAGCTTGTCCTGCTTCGAGCGAATTATGCCTGGGACGCTCGAGTGTTGGTGACGGAGGCGCTTGAACCTTTCCCGATGATTCTTCTTGGACACCAGGGCTTCTTCGAGCACTTCGATGTCACCTTCCAAACCCGCCTTCGCCACTTTCACATCGAACGGAAGTAGGTTTTTTCCCCGAAGCGAGTTTTCCGATTCCCAGCCGCAGATGCGGCAGATGATTATCTCAGGACGAAGTCTACGACGATGGTGAATTCGACCTCGACCGGCTGGCCGGCCTTCATGGCCGGGTGGTACTTCCACTGTTTGACAGCCTCCATCGAGGCCTCCGCGAAGCCGCACCCGCCGCCGGTGACCTGCACGGGACGCAGGGTCCCAATAGTGCCGTCCTTCAGAATTGTGGCCACCAGGACGACCTGTCCGCTCTTGCGGCTGGCGCGCGCCCGAGCCGGACACTTTGGCGTGACCTTGGACTTTGGAATGATCTCCGGAGCCGTGACATCCTCGAGCGTGAGCCCCACGAACTGACCGTCCTTGTATTCCGGGGGACGGGGGGCTGGAGGCAGGTCGGTCATTTCGTACAGGTCGACTATGCGCCGGAACCGCTCCCGATCCTCCGTGGTCAGCACCCCCTTGAGGAGGACTCCGCGCGACTCGTATTCGACCGGGATATCGGCCGTCGCCCCGCTCCCCGACGCGGCGAGCCGGCGCACGAGGCTCTCCTCGTCATTGAGTGTCAGCACCGCCTTCGGCCGGCATCCCGACGTGTCGAGGACGGCGTCCCCTTTCGCACCCAGGTCCAGGACGACGGTCGACCCGTCGAGAGCGAATCTGAGGCGCCCCAATTTCCCGGCGTGGACCCCCCAGAGAGAGACTCCCAGGAACAGTTCCCTCCTCGAGGTGCCGATCTCAAGAATGATTGCGCTGATCAGGATGTCGTGGACCGGCCAGGGCTCGATCCGTGACTGATACACCTTCTGTCCCTGGAAGTCCTTGACCTCGATCCCATCCAGCAGACCGCTCTGGCTCTCCTGGGCCGCCGCCCGAATCGTCGACGAGCCGATCGCCAGCGCAAGCAGGACGGACAGCGGAAGAGCGCGCATCGCGACGAGTCCTCTGAGGATCGATTCGCCGCCGATTATAGATCCTGGAGGCGGGCGTGGACGGATCAAAGGATCGGAGGGGCATTCACGCTCTAACAGTCGGCGGAGCGGCGTCGGAGGCTGCGTCCGCCGGGTCGCTCGAGAGCGCGCGCCGAAGACCCGCTACCTTGTGATCGTGCCGGCGGGCGGCGCGTCTCGAGTCGAGGGGAGGCTTCATGCAGGGAGCCGCCCCATCCCCGGCGGGCGCAGCCTCGGACGCCCCGCGACATGCCGCGCCATGGCCTCACCCCACCCGGGAATCCACTTCGATCCGAGCCGGCTCAGTGGCTGTAGAAGCCGGAGGGTTGGGTGTTGGAGGTTCCGGCCATGGCCGCTTCGTTGACTTGGATGATATGGTGGGCCCAGGCCAGAATCACGACGACCACCACCGACCCGATGACCCACTTCACGACCACCCGCTTCATGGCGCCCCTCCCGACGTCGCGGGCGCCGCCGGACCGGCGGGCTGATCGAGCAGCCGGGGCCGGCCGTCCTGGATCGTCCAGACCGCTGGGCGCGACCGGTAATTGCCGCTCCCGGGCTCGCGGTTGACGTGCCCCGCGGTCCCGTCGTACGCCGTCTCGCCCCGGATGTACTCGACGACGTCCTGACCGCTCTCGAATCCCCGCACCGCGAGATCGAACGAGTCGTAGGCGTACGGCATCATGTGGGCGGCGAACCGCGTGTCCGGATATTTTGCCTCGAAGCGTGTCATGAAGCCCCGATCGGCGAGATTGCTGTCCGTATACCAGGCCCCTTCGAACAGGGTCGGATTGTCGCTCACGGAGAGGGCGACGATCGACGCAATGTTGTGGATGCCGGCCTCCTTGAGCCGCGCGCCGAGAAGGTCGAGCGCCGGCTCGGTCGCCTCCACGAAGTAGACGTCGGGCTGCGTCGCCCTGGCGGCCTCCACGATCGGTGCGAACTCGGTCGTCGTCCCCGCGAATCGGTTTGCGTACGTCACGCGGATGCCGCCGGCCGCCAGCCCTTCCTTCAGCGCCTTCACGTGGCCGTCGATGCTCGGGTAGTCCTGCGACAGGAGGGCGAGCGACTTGATGCCTCGTCTCCGGGCCTCCTCGACCCAGCGCGTCGATTCGTCCTCGGGGAGCGGGATGTTGGTGAAGTTGAAGATACCGTCCCCGATGCTGCCGACCGAGCACACGCAGAGGTGCGGGATGCCCGCATAGGTGGCGTACGGCTTGATGACCTGCCCCGGAAGCGAGATGCCGCCGACGATGGCCCGCACCTCATCCACGCCGATGAGTCTCTTGATGGCCGCCCGCGTCTGCACCGGGTTGGTTCCCGTGTCCGCGGTAACCAGCTCGTATCGGTACTTCGTTCCCTTCAGATCGTCCTTCGCCATCTGCACGGCCTTGAGGAACGAGCTGCCGAGGAGCGCCCCCGGCCCCTGCTGGGGCACGATGACGCCGATCTTGATCACGCCTCCCTCGGGCGGTATCCCCCTGTTGCGCCCCTTGGCGTAGACGACATAGCCGCCGGTGGAGACCGCAGCCACCGCGATCACTGCGGCAACCCATCCCAGGGAGGTCATCCCCGCCGCCCGCCGGTCGGCATGCGCCGATCGGATGAACGCGAGGGTGTAGCCGAGAGCGTAGAGGCTCGAGATGGACGCGAGGATTCCCGTGGCCTCGAACGGAAAATTCCCGACCGGATCCCAGGAGAAATACTGTCCGTAGTCCGCCAGCAGGAAGTTGCCGAGGAAGAGCTTGAGCGTGCTCTTCCACAGACCGTCGATGAGACCGAAGCCCACGATGACCCAGCCGCTGACCAGCCCGTACGCGACGAGCGCGACCGCATTCCTGGTGGTCCGGAACCACAGGATCGTCGCGATCGGCAAGCCGATCGTCACCGCTCCCAGGACGAGCGTGAAGAATCCCATCCTGTAGTAGTGATGGATCGTCGTCATCAGCGAGGTGATCAGCACCGCCGCCAACGACAGGCGCGCATATCGGTGAGTCGGGTTGTCGGTCGTGGTCATCGAACTGCCTCGCACTATAGGCCCGGACCCCGCACGCTGACAATAGCGGGTTGCGGGCGGCAAGATCGGCCGGGCGCTCGCGACCCGCGACTGTTGCACGCGTTGAAATCCCTCTTTTTCGTCCTTGCGCGCAGCGGGTGCGATCCGTAGAATGAGGCGCCCCATTTCACATCACGCGGCACCGGTTCAGATACTGGGAAGGACCAGCATGGCGCAGAAGTACGACGCGATCATCGTCGGGGGCGGGCACAACGGCCTGGTCAACGCCGCGTATCTGCAGCGGGCGGGGAAGAAAGTCCTGGTCCTCGAGCGCCGTCACGTCCTCGGCGGCGCCGCGGTGACCGAGGAGATCTTCCCCGGGTTCAAGTTCTCGGTCTGCTCGTACGTCGTGTCGCTCTTGCGTCCGGAGATCATCCGCGAGCTCGACCTGCCGCGGCATGGCCTCGAGATCCTGCCGCTCGACGGCACCTTCACGCCTTCGATCGACGGTGACAAGTACCTCTGGCGCGTCAACGATCACGCGAAGACGATGCGGGAGATCAGGCGCCACTCGCGCGCCGACGCCGACGCCTACGAAGAGTTCGGCAAGGCGATGGTGCAGATGTGCCGGTTCGTGAAGCCGATCCTCAGCATGACGCCTCCCGACCCGACGACCCTCAACCCGCGCGACCTGATGAAGCTGCTGTTCCTCGGCCGCCGTTTCCAGGCGCTGTCGGGCGAGGACAAGTACAACCAGGTCCAGCTGATGACGATGAGCGCCATCGATTTCCTGGACCAGTGGTTCGAGACCGACATCCTCAAGGCGACGATGTCGGCGTCGGGGATCATCGGCACGTTCCTGGGGGTGCGCTCGCCGGGGACCGCCTACGTGCTGCTGCACCACTACATGGGGGAGATCGACGGGGCGTTCCGCTCGTGGGGCTTCGCGCGCGGCGGCACCGGCGCCATCAGCAACGCCATCGCCGAGGCGGCGCGCGAGGCGGGGGTCGAGATCAGGACCAAGGCGGGCATCCAGAAGATTCTGATCAAGAACGGCAGGGCGACCGGCGTCGTCCTGCAGAACGGCGACGAGATCCACGCCGACGTCGTGTCGTCGAGCGTCGACCCGAACCGGACGTTCCTTAAACTGATCGACGCCGAGCACCTGCCGTCGGAGTTCGTCGAGGAGGTGCGCCGCTTCAAGCTGCGCGGCTCGAGCGGCAAGGTCAACCTGGCGCTCGACGCCCTGCCCGACTTCACCTGCATCCCGGGGCCGGGCGCGCACCTGCGCGGCGCCGTCTCGATCTCCCCGAGTGTCGAGTACATGGAGCGGGCCTATGACGAGGCGAAGTACGGCGTGTACTCGAGCAAGCCGTACATCGACATGGTCATCCCGTCGCTGACCGATCCGTCGGTGGCACCCCCGGGCAAGCACATCCTCTCCTGCTTCGTGCAGTACGCCCCGTACAAGCTGAAGGAAGGGCCCGAGGCGTGGGAGGGGAAACGCGAGGCGTTCGGCGACACGGTCGTGAACACGATCGCCCAGTACGCCCCAAATCTAAAGGACATCATCGTCGGCCGCCAGGTCGTCACACCGCTCGACCTCGACCGCGAGTTCGGCCTCACCGAAGGGAACATCTTCCAGGGGGAGCTGTCGCTCGAGCAGCTGTTCTTCCTGCGCCCCATCCCCGGCTGGGCCAAGTACAGGACGCCGATCAAGAACCTCTACATGTGCGGCTCGGCCACGCACCCG
>WNGH01000621.1_pt1 | contig 54928 bp, 51 predicted proteins | sample 5400631 | NCBI WGS metagenome assembly WNGH01 (sample SAMN13153373, study PRJNA577476) | soil metagenome | isolation source: 115 cm soil or saprolite under Garry oak tree replicate 1 | place: USA:California | collected 2016-06-15 | reverse complement strand
CTATGCTCGAAGACCCTTCGATCGAACTGTCCCGCATTATGCAGAAGAGGAAGGAACACGCCGAACTTAAAGCCTACCTCCAGGGTCTCCGCTTCTCGACAGGGGCCAGGGGGCAGGCATCAGATAATGATCGTTGACCTGACCCCCGACCCCTGACCTCTGGCCCCTTCATCTAATTCCGGCCGTCGAAAATCACGGCGGAGGGCGGACGCTCTTGCTGCAGGCGTGCGGCGACCTGTTCGACTTGCCTCATCACGCGCAGCACATTCTGTCCGAGGATCTTCTCCACGTCATCTTTACTATAGCCGCGCCGCAGCAATTCTGCGGTGAGCGCCGGATATTTCGACACATCCTCCAGGTTCTGGGGAACGCTCGTGATGCCATCGAAGTCCGAACCTATACCAATATGGTTGATGCCTGCGATCTTCCGGATGTGATCGATGTGATCCGCCACCTGCGCCATTGTTGCGTGGGGCGGCGGCCCGGGCTGCTTCTGGTCGGCGGGCAACGCATCATATTCGCGAACTTCCTGTGAAACAAAAGCGGGAACGAACGTCACCATGACGATACCGCCATTGGCAGGCAGTTTTGCAAGTACATCGTCGGGGACATTGCGAGGATGATCGTTTACAGCACGCGCTGAGGAGTGAGAGAAAATGACCGGCGCCTGGGTAACACGGAGCGCATCGTTCATGGTGTCCGGCGAGGTGTGCGAGAGGTCCACCATCATGCCGAGCCAGTTCATCTCACGTACAACGGCTTCACCGAACGTCGTGAGGCCTTCATGGACCGGCTCGTCCGTCGCGGAATCGGCCCACGGAGTATTCGAACTATGCGTTAGCGTCATATAGCGGGCGCCCAGCTTGTAAAACATCCGAAGAGTGGCAAGTGAATTATCAATGGAATGTCCACCCTCGATGCCGATCAGTGAAGCGATCTTTCCCGTTCTGAAGATTCGCTCCACATCGGCAGCAGTCCCCGCAAGGCCAAATGTATCCGAGTAACGCTCCATCATTTGATAAACGATATCGATCTGCTCCAGCGTCGCCCGGACGGCTTCTTTTCCTTGCGTTGATGCGGGCACGTAGACGGACCAGAATTGACCTCCGACGCTGCCTTGTTTCAATCGCGGAATATCGGTGTGCAGGTCGGGTTGCCATTGACGAAGATCGATCTTTGACAGATCCCCGGAAACCCTTTCTCGATATCTCCAGGGAAGGTCGTTGTGGCCGTCAATCAGCGGCGATTCCCGATGGATTGCGAGGGCTTGCTCCACAAGACTCTGCTGCGGTGTGGGCCTGGCCGCCCGCCCCACGCCACCCGCAACAATAGCGGCGGCGAGAACAAGCGTCCCGCCCCTCATCGCTAACCAAGCCTGAACTGCAGGCTGCCTAACAGTTTTGCGAACGACGTGAGCGGCGTAAGCCACGGGCGCTGCTGGAGCCATTCCACTGCCGGATTCAGAAGAGACGCAATGGAAATGGGCGGCAGTGTCGTGAACTGACCAGTCGGGGCAAATCTCAACGCAATCGCGGCCAGTGGCACGGCGCTCGTGATCTGCATTGTGCCGGCGAAAGCCGGTGCCGCCGGGAATAACTCGCTAACGAAAGCGGCGGTGTGCTGGCTTCCTGCTAGCGTTCGTCCAGTGGACGGAACCACATTGACCCCTTCAGAGTTCAAGAGCTGTAATGTGATCGATGCTGGTCCTGCGTCCGGATTCGCATATGCGACGCCGGTGCTGAATCCCGACTGTGTATCCACAAAGATGGATTGCCTCGTAAGGGCGTTCGACGAAGGGACACCCGCTTCAGAAATCAAGATTCCGCTGGGGGCAAACTCGGAAAATATTGCCGTGCCCGCCACATTGCCGGTGCTCGTCAGTTTTGCATAACCGACGGCCAACGCGCCTGTGGCTCTCGAAACGATTTTGCGGGTCTGGCCTCCTGAAATTTGGAATGTCACCGTGTTTCCGCTCGCGGTGAAGCCAGTTCCATCAAAAGACAAATTGAACGGCGCACCGGCAGAAGTGGTAAATTCAATTGTTACCGCCGCGTTCGCAGTCCCCACAACTGCGGGATTGGTGACGAATAACGTCGTCTTCCACGAAATGCCATCGCTCTGGATACCGTCCGCGACTTGTGGAAAATAAAAGCTTGTCTGAGCCGAGCCAATAACCGTCGCGGTGAGAATCCAAATAGCGCTCAATAGCACGCGCTTCATCAACTTTCTCCTTTTGTTTAGCGTTCGGCAGCCGCACGCTTCAATTAGGGTCGATTGGGCGCCAAAATCATCGTGGGGGTGATCCGAGATTCGGCCGCAGCAACCTCACCCAATTTCTTCCATTCCTCATCGGCCGACGCTCGGTACCCTGCCCGGGTGAGTGAAAGGGCCAGCAGGTATCGCGCCTCTCGAAAATCCGGGCGCCAGTCCAGGACTGTTTTCAGCCGCGGCAGAGCCTCGGAATATCGACCGTTCATGAAATGAACTATAGCGATGTTATATTGCGCTGGCCAGTAGTCCCGATTCAAGCGCAAAGTTTTTTCGAAGTATTCCAGCGCTCGCTCGCGTTCACCCATTGTAAATAACGTGTTTCCCATATTGTTCCAGGCGGGCCAGTATCCGGATTGTATCTGTACTACGCGCTCATAGTAAGCCAGCGCCGAACTCCAATTGCCCCGTCCCTGCTCGATGACTCCGAGATCATATAGAGCCTCAATAAAATCAGGTTGAAGCTCTAGCGCGCGAAGCAAAGCGGCTCGTGCCTTTTCGGGATCGCTGTTCAGGTATGCGCCTCCGAGATTAAACCACACACGAGCCTTGAGGGGGGCATGCTTTGCGGTGTCCTCCCACAGTGCGATATCCGAGGACCACACCGTGCCGCGCCGGATCGTCATCACACTCAGCACCGAGAACAGTCCGATTCCCACCCACGAGCGGCGAGGAATTCGGGACAACGCATATGCCGCCCACACAGAAAATGCCAGCATCGGCAGATAAAGCCGGTGCTCAAATGCAGCATCTTTGCTGGGAACGACGCTGGATGTAGGCGCGAGCAAAATGAAGAACGCCAGCATGCAAAGCCCGGCCAGACGCGATCGCTCGTGCGTCGCGAGCCACCAGCCCGTTCCCAGTATCACCAGGATCCCTAGTGGCGGAAGAATTCCGGGCGATTCCGGAAACTCGTATTCGAGCGACTGCGGATGCGGAAAGAACAACAGTCTGAGGTAGGTGTAAATCACACGCGTCTCGGCCAAGAAGTACCGAAATGGGCTGATTTGATCCGCCGCGCCAATGCCGACGGTTTGCTCTTCCCAGTACGCAAGCAGACCGACCGCAATGACTCCCAATACGGCCGCGCCTGCGAAAAGCGCAATCGTGTAATGGTGGCCTAGTGAAGGTGTGACGGAGTCGCCAGGATGCCTCTTCACAAGAGCAGGAGGGGATTTCGTGTTCCACACTTTCGTCAATTCATACAAGACTACTAGAGCGAGCGGCACCGCGACTGCGGACTCTTTACCCTCGAACGCGCAAATGAAGAACACAACCGCTAGCCAGTGTCTCCGTTCCACAAGAGCGATCAATGCAAGCAAAGAGAAAAAACAAGCCAGCAGTATCGATCGCTGATACACGTACAGCACCGGTTCGGTTTGAATGGGATGAACCAGAAATATTGCCGCCGCAACAATCGCTAGCCATCTCTCCACAAATCTACCAAGGAGCAAGTACAGCAAAACCGCATTGGCAATGTGCAATGCGACGTTGACGACGTGATATCCAGAGGGATTCAGGCCACCAACAAGATGATTCAAGTAGAAGCTAAAAAATGTGAGCTGGCGAAGATAAAAGGGGTTGAGAAAGTGAGCCCATCGGGCCGCATTCGTGACGTTGCTGTCATTCGCGATGAGCGTGTCATCAAAGTGAAAAGGATCGTTGAAGGAAGCGCCAAACAATAACAGCCCGGCAAGAACCAGGCCGGCCGTGACTTTTAACGCGAAAGGATCGTTCGTCAGCTTCATGTCAATTGTTTTGCGTCCGGCCCCACCGGCGAGGCGTAGTTGGTACACCGCCGTTTCTTTAACGGGTCCCGTCCCCCCGCTTTGTGCTATATTCCGGACACCGATTATACAGGTTTGCGGTTGCATGGCGGATTGAGCGCCAGCCACAATGGCAGACTAAAAATGCGCGTTGCGATAGTCCACGATTGGCTAAACGGGATGCGAGGCGGAGAGAAGGTCCTGGAATCACTGCTGGAGATCTATCCTCAAGCCACGATCTATACTCTTTTCTACAAGACAGGAAGAGTTTCGCCACGCATTGAATCACATCAAATTGTGACCTCCTGGTTAAACTTCATTCCGGGGATAAACCGGTATTATCGCAACTTATTGCCGCTGTTTCCTTCAGCCGTCGAAGCCTGGGATTTGCCGGGATACGATCTGGTCATAAGTTCCAGCCATGCGGTGGCCAAGGGTGTTCGTTGTCGCCGCGCGGTTCATGTTTGCTATTGCCATACCCCGATGCGATACCTCTGGGATGCCGAAGACGATTACCACTTGAGCCCTCTTCGCCGCGCACTATTCGCAATCGTCCGTTCTCGGCTTCGGCGGTGGGATTGCGAGGCCGCCAGCCGCGTGGATTCCTTCATTGCAAACTCCCGATTTGTCCGGGAGCGAATCCGCGCGTACTACGGCCGTGACGCCGAAGTAATTGAGCCCCCGATCGATACTGACTTTTTTACCCCGGCAAGTCCCGATCGGCGTGAGGATTTTTATCTGGCCGTGGGAGCGCTGGTCCCGTACAAGCGTTTCGATATTGTGGTGCAAGCCTTCAATACGCTGGGCCGCCGGCTGGTCATCGCCGGCAGTGGGCCGGAGTTAAAAAGACTCCGGAATATGGCCGGGAGCACGGTCGACCTGCGCGGCTGGGTGACGGACGAAGAATTGCGCCGTCTATACCGGAGCGCCAGGGCTCTGGTCTTCGCGGCACGCGAAGATTTCGGAATGGTTGCCATTGAAGCACAAGCCTGCGCTTGTCCCGTAATCGCCTTCAGCGCCGGCGGATCGTCAGAAACTGTTCAGGATGGAGTAAACGGAATCCTTTTCGCGGATCAACATCCGGACGACCTCATCCAGGCCATCCGCAAGTTTGAAGCAATGGGTTGGCCTGCAGAGCAGGTACGACATCGAGTGGAGAGATTTTCTCGTGAAGCCTTCCAAACCAAAATTCGGAAATTCGTCACAGCCCGAATCGAAGAGAAACAGGAACGTCAGAGCTTCGCAGCTCAGCCCGCATAAGTCCGTTACGGGATTTGCGGGTGCTACTAAGAGAGCAGCCGATGTGATTGTATCGGCAGCTACGCTGATTCTGCTCGCCCCAGCACTGGCCGTCATCGCGGCCGTCGTGCGTTTAAGTGATGGCGGATCGGTCCTCTATCGCCAAACCCGTGTTGGGCTGGACGGGCACCGCTTCACCATTATCAAATTCAGAACCATGCTGGAGCAGGCCGAACGGGACCTGGGCGCGATCTGGTCCGTCCCGAATGATCCACGGTGCACCAGGATCGGATACTACCTGCGGCGATCTGGTTTTGATGAGCTTCCTCAACTCTGGAATATCCTCCGGGGCGACATGAGCCTTGTCGGTCCCCGCCCCGAACGCCCCGAATTCACTCGCGAGTTTCGGCGGGAACACTCCTACTATGACCTGCGCCACACGGTTCGGCCCGGCCTCACCGGCTACGCTCAAGTCCACGGCTGGCGCGGCTACACCAGCCTCGAAGAGCGCCTTCGCCACGACTTTTATTACGTGCGCAACTGGTCGCTCGGTCTCGACGTTCGTGTCTGCTTCGCTACGTTGATTCGCGGTTGGAGCGAAAAGACCCGGAACGGCGCGTAGAAAATGGGGTCCTCCTTTACTCGGAGCCCATTTCCTTGAGGATTGTTCGCTTGTGGCTGGACAGGTGGAGCTTCAGCCGGCGCGGTTCAAGCAGTACATCGCAGTCGTTGGACTTCAGCGCGTGGTTGACCTTCCGCCGGAAATACGGTCCGAGGATTGCTCGGCTGAATCTTTCCAGCAGTTGTATCGGGCCGAATCGTAGCACGCCCTCGAGAACCCCCTTCAGCCTTGACACCTGGATTTCAGCATAGCGCTCGCGGTGCCGAGCCGGGGTGAAATTCGGGAAATGCACTCGGACAAAGGGATTCTTTTCCAGGAACCGGTCGTAAACCGTCTTACCGTAGAAAGGTTTCAGTGAAGCAACCTGCTGTGCCGTGAATGCGTCGTGTTCAAATAACGGCAGCGCGCCATCGCTGATCGCGTAATTCATGCAGAGCTGCTTTCGAAGACCCTTCAGCTTGGCCCAGACCATCGCAATCACGAAAGCGGCCCACAGCTTGCCATCTTCGACAATCATGAACAGATCGAGATCTTCCATCGTCGCCATGTTCCGATGAGCTGTGGAGCCGGAAAAGGCGAGCATCTGAACGAATGGTATGGAAGCCAACGTCCGGAGGTGCGGCTGCGCTTCGCGGATGGCTCGATCGCTGATCTGCTCGCGAACGGCGCGGAGTTGAAGAAGCTGCTCATCGGGCTCGATCTGCAGCGAAGCAAGAACCTGGCGGAATGTGGCCTCGTCGACTCGGACGTCGAAGAGCCGTTCGCGAAGCTCGTCCTCCCGAAGCGGGTACTGAAAGAGACTTGAATATTCGATCGTCTTGCGGATTGCCACGCGCACTTGGCCCCGCGTGAGATCGAGGGACAGACTCCGAATTCCTGAGGGAATTCGGAGTCTGTCCCCCGATCTCACGGCTTCGTGATATGCATCCAACGTGAGATCCGCCGTCCGCGCCCACGAGAATTCTCCAGCTCGCTTCAATCCCTTCTTCGAAAGCTCCTCCCGCAGGCCCGCAGCTTCCGCCAGGCAGTCCATCGCCTCGGCGAGTTCCCGTATGCTCAAGGGATCCACCAGCAACGCAGCGTCGCCCGCCACTTCCTTTAACGAAGAACTGTTCGACGTGATGACCGGCGTTCCACACGCCATTGCCTCGACAATCGGCAAGCCGAAGCCCTCCAGCAGCGACGGATACACAAATGCCGTCGCCCCACTAAAAAGCCCTGGCAGATCTGTTCGAGGCACGTACCCCAAAAACTTTACCTGCCCGTTGAGACCAAGCGCCCTCGCCTTTTCTTCCGCTACACGACCGCGATACCATCGTTCTCCCACAATAACCAGTTGATGGTCTGTTCGCGGCAAGCGGGCGAAGGCCTCAATGAGGCGTTCGAGATTCTTCCTCGGCTCGAGGTTCCCCACGTACAGAAAATAGGGACGGGCTGGACGTGCCGGGACTGGCACGAACTCCCGTGCAGCGGCAAGCGGCGTCACTCGTATCCGATCTTCTGAGATACCGAGGTACCGAACGATTTCCCACTTCGAGTACTCCGAATTCGTAAGGATCAGCCTCGCCCTTTTTGCAACGTGCGGAATGAGACGCTTCGTGTAAACGCGCTTAACCATCGGATGGGCGTGCGGCAGGGTCTCTAATCCCATATCGTGGATGGTCACAACATATGGCCGCTCTTCCGAGATCGGCGCTAGGAAATTCGTGTAATGACACAAATCCGGCTGGACCTTGTCCAGAACCTTCGGCAACAGCGCGTGTAGATAAACGGCGCGAATCGGAAAGTGAACCGAATTGGTGTATTTCAGATTTCCGTTCGACGACGCGACGTTCAACCTTACAGGCTGGTGCGAAAACACGAAGAACTCATCGGCGTGGTTCATCGAAAGCATTGCCTTCAGTAGTTCTTCGCAGTAATAACCCACACCGGACTTGCGCCCGTGCAGAACCGTCCCATCAAACGCGATTTTCATTTACCAACAATAAGACCTTCTTCACTTCAAATTTCGGGGGTGAGGTTTGGAGGCCGTTAGTGTACAGCAGTCACGCGAGCCGGTGCAGTTATTTTTTGTGTCCGGCCCAGTTATTCTTGAGTGAATCCTAAGCGCGTTTCATGCCTTCATTGCCACCAGGTAACAGTCCCGCGAGCCGAACTGGAAAGGCTCACCCGCCGTCGAGCCGAAGCCCTCGATCTCGCTGAAACCCGTTTCCTCGAGGAGCCGCGACAGTCCCGAAAAAAAGGTCGACCACCATTCCGTGTGAGCATTCATTGCGTATGTTCCTTTCTCGAACAAAGAGTTGGCGCTTGAGACCTGCGCCGGGTTAGCATTCGCATTCCATGAATACGACTTCATTTCAGCAAACACATTCTAGGAGGACCGTATGCTAGGCGAAAAGATCGGCGAGGGATCAGGCAAAGTGATCGTGCGGCGAGTACTGCCAAATCCGGGCGGCGGACCGAAAATCGAAACATCTTTCCAGGCCGGCGGGTTTTTGCTAGGTATCGAGGAGATGGAAACCGGTACGTACATTGCGACGATCCGTCCGGACGGAACACTGTTCGGTGACGGCCAGGGCATCATCGTGAGTAAGGACGGAGACATGGCGACCTGGGTCGGGCAAGGTGTGGGCACGATCAAACACGGCGGCACCGTGAGTTACCGTGGGGCCGTCTTCTATCAAAGTTCCTCACTCAAATGGTCGCGCCTCAATAGCATTGCCGCGATTTTCGAATACGAGGCGGACACCCAGGGCAATACCCACGCTCAGCTTTGGGAATGGAAGTAAGACTCTGCGCGATTCTGCGCGCCAGTAGTCGGCACGGGAAGCGGTAGCATGACAAAGACCGCGGAGCTTCTCCGCGGTCTTGTCCAGATTTCGAGAGGGTTGAACGGCGTTATAATGAAGTTGCCCTTATGCCCCACACGAAGCGAGAACAAATGGGTGAGGTTCATGTGAGAGTTCGGCTCTCGAACGCCGCAGATTTGGAGCAGGCCGCACAAGGGCTCATTGACAAGCAAACCGTGCGCAGTTGTGAGGTTGAAGCACTCGTCGACACGGGGGCGACTCGATCGGTAATACCTCCAGAAATACTGCATCAACTTGGCGTGAGCACTGGCAACGAAGTGCTGATCGGTCAAACCGTCCTGGAAACCACTGATCTCCTCGTGGACTGCAAGAAACAGAAGGTCATCCCCAATCCAGCCCATCCTGACGGACCGGTCTTCAGAATCTGATCCGTTGAACTGATTCCCAGGAAGCCCAGCCCCGACATGCCGCATAATATGCGCCCATGTTGTCGTGGGGCCGCATCCGGCGGGCGTTGCAGCCGCTTGTGTTCAAGTATTGGTTGAAGGAGCGATCGCAAAATACTGTATCAACACGCGTAGAAGGCTTCACGCTCACCGTCTTTCCAACCGTTTTCCACCCGCGGTACTTCGGCTCCAGTTCCATTTCAGCCCGCTTCGTTTCTTCACTGGATCTCGCGGGTAAATCCTTTCTGGATGTCGGCTGTGGTTCGGGCCTGGTCGCCCTGTGCGCGGCGCGCGGAGGCGCACAAGTGACAGCGGTGGATGTCAATCCGGAGGGCCTTGGCGAAACCATGGTGATCTTGTGGGCGCGATAAAGAGAGTTCTCCTGTGGTCAGCAATTGCCGTGCTGGGTGGCCGTCTCGTCATCCTGTATCTCATACCTGCGTGGAACAGCATTGTCACGGATTTCCCCAACTACTACACGGCAGCGTGGGCCGTTCGACACGGCGATCCGCTGTCGGATCTCTACGACCCAGTCTGGTTCGAGCGTGAGAAGCATCACGCCGGTATCGAGCGCCCGGCAGCGCTGTTCAATTATTTTCCTCCGATAAACGCTCTAGTCCTGTGGCCACTGGCGAATCTGTCACCGATTGGGGCGAAGCGGGCGTGGACAGTCCTGAACATGGTCGCGCTGGGTGCTGTCATCTTGCTCACGGTGAAGGCGGCGGGAATTGGATTTCTGCCCGCAATGGCCATCGCACTTCTCGGGGGCGACGCGCTCGGTAACAACCTGGCCTATGGACAGTTTTACATTGTCCTCACGCTGCTTCTGCTTGCCGGAGTCTTGGCCGCCGAGCGATTTCCCGCCATTGCGGGCGCTGCAGTGGCGACAGGCACGGTCGCGAAGCTCTTCCCAATGGCGCTGCTGGTATATCTCGCAATTCGAAGAAAGTACCGCGTTCTGATCTGGGCCGCTACTGCGATGATCGCTCTGACCCTCGTCGGTGTGGTTGTTCTGGGTTGGGCGCCGCATCGGGTATACCTGCAAGAAGTGTTGCGGCCAACACTCCGCGGCGAGATTCAAGATCCGTACAACGTACACTGGAACACGCTGCAGGCGTTGCTTCGGCGCGCCTTCGTCCGCGAAGAGATCCTCAACCCTGCGCCCATTCTGGATGCGCCATGGCTCTTCTTTTTCCTGCGTCCACTTGTCTCGATCGCGATCGTTACCGTCACTCTGTTCGCAATCTCGCGAGCACGCCGGCATCACCTCTTGGTCGAATACGGCGCGATCATCGCCATGGTTTCCCTCATCACGCCAAGCCAGGCCAGTTATCATCAGGTCCTGTTCTATCCGGCGGTGGCCGGTGGAATGGCTTCGGCCAGGCGGTTCACAACTGCGTTTGTTTTTGCTGGGATATTTGCGCTGATCTGCTCGAACGTCATGGGTGCAACGGCTGCCTTCGACCGCGGGTTGGTCATGGTACTCGCTTTTCCACGTGTCTACCTGGTACTCGCTCTGTGGGTGATATTTCTGGTCGCTCTCAATCCTTCAAAGCCCGCATTTGGACCTCGCTTTGCGGTCGTCGGAGCCGGCGCACTTCTGGCTATACTGACCATCGCGTTTCTGGAAAATAACCGATGGGCTGCCGATATCGCCGACGGAGCGACTCTTGTTCCGCTGGCGCACGAGAGCATGCTTGACGTTCAGCCCCGGTTCGTTAACGACCATCTCGTCACTTCGTCTCTCGGAGCGGACGGATTCAGCACTCTGCCTCCCGAGACCGAGCCGCCCGCACAGTCTCCGGACGGCCAGTGGACCGTCTTTGCCACGAATGCACGCGGCAACTGGGATATTGCGCTTCGCTCGAATCGGACCGGCGAGATTCGCTTCCTCACGACGAGTTCTGCAAATGATGTGACACCATGTTTCTCCCCGGATGGACGGTCCGTCTACTTTGCCAGCGACCGGCACCGGGGATATCGATTCACTACGATTTACCGCGTGGATGTCGATGTCCGCTGAACCCCTCTTTTTATGTCCGCAATGCCGAAAGCCGCTGCCTGTGCGACGGCCGTGCTCGTGTGGCTTCCTTCTGCGGGAATCCAATGGGGTCATCAGTCTCATCACGGATGAAGAATCGGCGGCAGTGCAGCCGTTCCTGGAAGCCTACGAGCGAGTCCGGCAAGATGAAGGATGGGGCGGCACCTGAGCCGAGGCACCGCGCTGGACATTGGTGCAGGAAACTGTTGGATGACGCGTCTTCTCGATCGATGGGGTTTCGATGCGCTCGCGGTGGACATCAACACGAGTCCAATGGACGGACTTCGAGCCGGACAGAAGTACATCGACGAGGGCGCCTCATTCTTGCGGGTCCGGTCGGGAATGGAACGGTTGCCCTTTCTATCGGAACGGATTAGACTACTCGCCACTAACGCATCTTTTCACTATGCGAGCGATTTCCGCATTGCTCTTTCGGAATTTGAACGAGTGCTCACCCCCGGCGGAATAATTGCGATAGTCGATTCACCTTTCTACGAGAATGCGGCTGATGGTGAACGTATGATGGCCGAGCGCGTGGTGGAATTTCGAAGGAAGTACGGTATGCCTGAGACGTTTGCGCGGCGCTCGCGCTATCTGACATATAAGGATCTGGAGGAGATGGTCCGCTCATTGAATTTATCTTGCCAGGTGCTTCCGGTGTGGCCGGGATTCCGGCGGAGTTATGAGGCGATCCGAGCAAAATTCGCCGGGCGGAACATCGCGGAGTTTCCGGTGGTGGTGATCGAAAAACATTTCGCCATGGGCTGGAACCGCGATACATCGCAGGGATCATGACTTTCGAGCGGGTATTGAATGCGCGATTCCCAACTGCAAATCGGCTGTTCCAGTATCGGTAGCTGGAGATTGAAGGTTTTTGAGGAGTTCTGAATGACTGACATTTTGCTGGGTCACGCGTATTTTCTAAAGTACGACATTATTGAGCGGCGCGTTATGAAACCGTATCCGCCGCTGGGAATCCTGTATCTCTCGGCGTACCTCAAACGGAGCGGCTTTTCTGTCGAGGTATTCGATTCGACGTTTCACGACTTCGGCGATTTTGAGACCACTGTGAAGCGCTTCCGGCCACGCATCGTGGGCCTCTACGCCAACATCATCACGCGCGAGAACGTGTTCCGGCTAGCCCACATTGCAAAAGCGAACGGCGTGGAGTTTGTGCTTGCCGGGGGGCCTGACGCTTCGGACTGGTGCGAACAGTATTTCGAAAATGGCGTGGATATCATTGGAACCAACGAAGGCGAACTGACCCTTCAAGAATTAATCCCGTGGCTGCAGCAGAAAGGCATGGATGGTCTAGAGCGGATTCGCGGAATCATCTTCAAAAAGAACGGCCGCGTCCACAGGACACCGCCGCGGCCGGCTATAACCGATCTCGATGCGCTCCCCTGGCCGGATCGCGATGTCCTAAATTTGGACGAATATTTCAAAGCTTGGAAGTCGCATCATGGGGAAAGTTCAGTTTCTCTAATCACTGCCCGCGGCTGCCCATTTCATTGCGCCTGGTGCTCGAGTGAAGTTTTCGGGCACACGCACCGCCAGCGCTCCGCAAAGGACGTTGTCGACGAGATCCTCATGCTGAAGAAAACGTACAACCCGGACATCATGTGGATCTCCGACGATGTACTCACCATCAATCGCAAATGGACATACGAATTCGTTCGCGAGGTTAAGGCGCGCAATGCACAACATCCTTACGAATGCCTGACCCGCGTCGACCTGATCGACTACGACATTCTGAAGGGACTGCGTGAGACCGGTTGTTTCCGGATCTGGTACGGAGCGGAATCCGGTTCTCAAAAGATACTCGACGGCATGCGTAAAGGAACGAAGGTCGAGCAGGTACGAGAAGCTGCCCGCATGACGCAAGAGCTCGGAATGCAGGCGGGTTTCTTTATCCTCCTTGGGTACCCGGATGAAACGACCGCCGACATCCGCATGACCATCGACTTTTTAAAAGACACCCACCCGGACGTCGTCGGAACCTCGGTCGCATTCCCGATCAAAGGCACCGAATTTTATGAGCGCGTCGAAAGCCGCATCATTCCCGATGAAAACTGGTCGTCCCGAAATCAGAACAAGCTGCTCTTCAATGGCAAGTATCCCCGCCTCTACTACTGGTTTGCCGCACGTTGGCTCGTGAAGGAAGTCAACATTGACCGTATGTGGCGTATGCAAAAGCGTCCCTATCTGAAAATCCTGATTGAGACGGCAAAAGTAACCGTGGCTCGCGTCGGTGTTGCTTTAGTCGGCGCCGCATCTTTTTATCGGACGCATCCTCGAAAGCTCGCGCCTTCGCAGCGTCATGCGTGAGCGTGGTGGTCGAAAAACGTGAAGAATAAAAGAGTCCTGCTCTTCTTTCCGTCGTATCGGAGCATTGAAGCTGCCCCGCCGCTGGCGTTGCTGGCGCTTGCGCCCATTGCCGAGCAGCGTGGACTCACGGTCGATATCATCGATTCCACTATCGAGCCCCGATTCCGCGAGCGCATCGTTGACCAATTGGACGATGCGGTCTGCGTCGGAATCTCCATCGTTACTGGGCCGATGATCGTTGAGGCGATCGAAGTGGCGCGCGCCGTGAAAGCCGCACGTCCGGAAGTTCCGGTTGTGCTGGGTGGCTGGCACCCATCGACGCTTGCGGAGCAGAGCTTGAGCGCGCCATACATCGATGTGGTCGTCCGCGGCCAGGGCGAACTCACGTTCGGCGAGATCCTCGATCGGCTCCTCACGGGCGGTACACTGGAAGGCGTTCGGGGCTGCTCGTATCGAAACGCCGAAGGACGCATCGTTCACAATCCACCGCGGCGCACGATCAATATCTCCGAGCTTCCGCCAAAGGCGTATCACCTGGTCGACCTCGAGCCCTATGCCGGCCTTTGCCGCCGCCGATGGATCTACTACACATCGAGCCACGGCTGCCCGTACGACTGCTCGTTCTGTTCGAACGCCAGCATCTACGGCCATGCGTGGAACGCACTCCCTGCGGATCGTGTAGTAGCCGAGGTCGTGGAATTGGTGCGCCGCTTGCGGCTGGACCTTGTCGACATTGTGGACGACAACTTCCTCGTGGACCGCCAGCGTGGTGTCGACATCGCGCGGGGATTCGTTCAATCCGGTTTGAAATTCGATTGGTGCATCCAAACGACAGCAAACTTTCTGCTGCGATCGAGTAATGAAGACGTGCAGCTGCTGCGGCAGAGCGGCCTTTACCGTGTCTTCATCGGAGCCGAGTCCGGCTCTGACGATGTCTTGCGCTCCGTAAATAAAGTCCGGTTCCAGGGGACAAAGGTGCTGCATCAAGTGGCGGAGAAGTGCCACCACGCCAATATCCGATGCACATTCTCGCTCATCTTCGCGCTTCCTGACGAAACTGAAGCCGACCAGCGCCAGACGCTCGCCATGATGCGGGAAATCAAAAGCCGATTCCCGAATACGGAATTCCACAGTAATATTTACACTCCATATCCCGGGGCGCCGAACTTCAAGCGCGCTTTGGATATGGGACTGCGCGAGCCGCAGTCGCTGGAAGAGTGGGCAGAGTTCTATCCGAAATTCCAGCGGCTCCCCTGGGTCGACGCAAAACGCCATGCACAAATTCAGCGCATGCGCGACTACATTCGAATTGCGTACGCCACGGAGGGGGTCCGCCGCCGATCCGGCTTGCGTAACGCTGCGAACTGGCTCTTGGCGCCGATCGCGCGCGCACGGCTTGACGCGCATGCGTACAATCTGCCAGTGGAACTCTGGGCGTTGAAGGGCCTGAGCCGTGTGAAGAACGCCTTGGGTTTCCACAACGTCCGAACTCACATTGTGCAGTCATGATCGTTCTTGTCAATCCAAGGAGCGCGAAATGGAAACACCGTCTTCCCATGTCGATTCTCTCCTTGGCCGCGCTTCTCGAAGGCCGCTACTCCTACGAAATTGTCGATGGGAATTTCGAGGCCGACCTCGAAGCAACGTTGACACGAACCATCCACGAAACGAATGCGCAATATCTAGGCATCACTGTCATGCCGGGGCCGCAGCTCATGCAGGCGATTCCGATTACGCAGCGCTTAAAGGAGCTGTTCCCGCGGTTGAAGATCGTGTGGGGTGGCTACTTTCCTTCATTGCATGCGAATGTCGTGCTGCAATCCGGTTTTGTCGACTTCGTTATTCGCGGTCAGGGCGAATTATCCTTTCTCGAATTGATCGATGCGGTCGAACGCGGCGCATCCCGCGATCACATTCCAGGTTTGTCGTTTGTCCGCAAAGGGGAGGTGATTCATAACGCAAAGCGGCCGGTTACGGACCCGAACACCTTGCCTCCGATGCCATACCATCGTGTCGATATGAAGCGGTACATCGGCAAGACGTATCTCGGCACAAGGACGATGACCTATCACTCGAGCTTCGGATGCCCGTTCCTGTGCGGTTTCTGCGCCGTTGCGGCGATTTACAAGAGCCGGTGGGTTGGCAAGAGGGCCTCCAGCGTCGTCGACGAAATCCTTTGGTTCAAAGATCAACATGGAGTGAACGCCGTCGAGTTCGTCGACAATAATTTCTTCGTCGCAGAAAAAAGGACATTGGAAATTGCCGCGGGACTGCGTGGCCGCGGAATCGCGTGGTGGGCCGAGGCTCGGCCCGACACACTCATGCTCTATTCCGATGCCACGTGGCGCGCCATGCGCGACTCGGGCTGCAAGATGATTTTCTTTGGCGCTGAATCGAGCTCCAAAGAGACGTTGGAGCTCATGAACAAAGGCGGGAAGCAAACACCGGATATGATTCTGGAACTTGCTGCGCGTGCGAAAGCCTTCGACATCATTCCCGAGTTCTCATTTGTCCTAGGGACGCCATCCGATGATGTTGATGGTCAGATTGAGCGCGATATCCGGTACATCCGGCGGATCAAAGAAATCAACGCCAAGAGTGAAATCGTCATCTATGTCTTTTCGCCGGTGTTCTTTGACGACGCGGATCTGCTACAAAAATCCAGAGCGTTTGGCTTTGAATTTCCGAATCGTCTGGTGGAATGGCTCCAGCCGCAGTGGACTTCCTTCGACTTGCGAAAGCAGCCGCTGACCCCGTGGCTGAAGCCGCGTCACCTCGAGCAGATCTCCAATTTCGAGCGTGTGCTCAACGCCCGCTTTCCGACCGTTTCGGACATCAAGCTGAAACGTTGGCAGACCGGCATCCTCAAGACGCTGGGCGCGTGGCGATACAAGTCGGGATTCTACATCGCACCCTGGGAAATCCGGTTCGTCGCGAATCGGCTGTTCCGCTACCGGCAGCCTGAGATCGAAGGTTTTTAAGTTGAGCCGGCCCGTTTATTGCAGCATCACATGTAGGTTCCTTCAATCTCTACCCGTTCGCTGCAATGGGAACGGGGATCGATGGAAGAAATGAGCGAAGTGTTCTTGCAAGTTCGAGATAATTTTCCGCAGCGAATTTCTCAACGCCGTTGACAACTGCTGGGAAGAGGTTTGCACCAGCACGCAATTGCGTGCGAACCGCTGCATCGAGCAGAACGATAACGCCGTTCGTCATCACAAGCAGAATATCTTCCGGATTGATCGCGAAGAACGCCTCGCGTTGGTCGTCGTGGCGTTTGCGCGCGACGACGATATCGGCCGCCGCGCCCGCTGCGATGTATCCGCGATTGGATAAGTTCCACACGCGCGCGGCGTTCGTCGTCAGCGCGGCGATCAATTCCTCATCCGTCAGCCCGCCCTGTTCGCGGGCGCGGCGCAGATGATCCCAAATGTTCCACGGCGCGGTCAGGGTTGAATCTGTTCCAAAAAGAATGGCTGCATGCTTTTTGAGCCGCGCGATAGGCGCCGTGCAGCCGAAGAGGAACTCGTTCGACACCGGGCACCAGACGAGGCCCGCGAACCGCTCCGCCTGATCGGCGCGCATCGCGATCGCATGCACGCCGATCAGTTTTTTCCGCCACACGTTCCACCGGATGAATGTGTCGATCTCGCGCTCGGCCTCAATGCCAACACCTTCGCCGACGTGTGCGACGACGAGACGGCGCTCGGGGACGAGCATCGCGCGCAACCGTCCCAGCCGCGGGGAATGAATGGTTCGCGTGCCGCCGATAACATGGATCGGCGCTCCGGCGCATGCCGGATCTGGACCGTGATGTGCGACGGATGTGACGCCGCAGAGCAGGTTCTTCGCGATTCCTGCACGAACTCGCAGCGCGCGGGGGACGGCCTCGACGGCCGCAATCGCCACGGCATGGCGGCGGTGGATGGCGTCGCCCCATTCGATGTAGTCGCGGTATGGTCCGCCGCCCAACTGCTCATAGCAATCGAACTCAAGATGGTCGTGCGAATTGATAAGGCCCGGGAACGCGAGCGCGCTGCCGAATGCAATCTCCGGGTCGCCGCCCGGAGCGCTGGAAACGATTTCGCGTATCCTCTGCCCCTCGATGATCACATCGCGAACGCCGGGGCCGCCGAGGATTTCCACCTTGCGCAGAATTATCACAGCTTTATGAAATGCATACCGAACACGAGCGGCTGTCCCTTGTGCTTCTCGTATGCCTTTAAATACTGTGCGCGCTCGAACAACGGCCGCACCGATTCGTCGATTGCGCGTTCCGCCGCAAAGACGGCCGTCAGTCCGCACTCGGTTGCGATGTGACGCAACCGGTCGAGATCGGTTGCATAGTGTTCGATCTCAATAGTCTCGCCTCCGCTGAAAAATGTGCGTTTCATCCCGGCGCGAATCGCGCCGGGATGAAAATCCGTGATGAGTATCGCGCCGCCGCGGCGGAGGATGCGGCACCATTCGCCGATCGCGGAGGCGGCGCCGGGGATGTGCGCGAGCGCGAGCGTGGAGATGATCAAGTCGCTTGAGGCGTCGGCGATTTCGGGCAGATGATCTCCCTCCGCGCACGCCGTCCGCGCATCAGGATAATGCGCCTTCAACCGTTCGAGCATTCGCGGCGACGGATCCACGCCGATGAGTCCCGCCGGAGTTCGCGAAAGAATCTCCGGCCAATGCCGTCCCGTGCCGCAGCCGATGTCAACAACGATGTTCCCTTCGATTACGACACGCGCGAGCAGTTCGCTGAATAGCGGCGACTCGAGTGCGAGCACGACGTTGTCCGGCTGTGCGTCGTACGTCGCGGCCCACCGGTCATAGCCTTCTACCGGTCCGACGCGCTGCAGCCTAGCGCCAAGGCGGCGGCCAATCCGGCGAAAAAGCGTCATCTTCATGATTGGAGAATACAACACTCAACACAACCACGCACTGAGGTCGCGGTTTAGCAGCGAGGCCAGGTTTGTAATGTCTTCGCGGTTATAGTCAATGAGGTACTGGCGGTCCCAACACGCAGTTGCTGTTTACGCGGGCAGGCATTAGACTGCCTCCGAACGCCATGCGTGATCAATGGTCCAATATTGCGCTGGGCGCTCTCGTGGCGCAGATTCCGTTCGAATTGCGATATACGCTGTTCGGCCTCAGCAATCTCCAGTGGACGTTCATTGTCCTGGTTGTGACCAGCGCTTCTCTGCTATTCGAGAATCGACAGCGGCTCCTAAACGATCGCCTCGTCCAGGCCGCCGCTTTATTCGTCGGCATCCAGTGGCTTGCTGTCGTTTATGCTCCTGAATTCCACACCAACGCCTTGAAAGGGGCGATTCGCTTCACTGCGGGGCTACTGCTTCTGGCCATTGCGCGGATATCGAATAAACACCAATCCGTCGGCCGCGTCTGGGTGATCTCTTCGGTGTTCGCCGCGATTTACGCACTCGTGGCGTATGCAGGATTCGGGTTCACGTGGCTCTTCAGAACCGAGGAATTCTATATCGGACAAATTTTTCAACGACTGAGCGGCTCGTTCGAGTATCCCAACACCGCTGCGGCGTATTTCGCTTTGTCGTTGCCGATCGTTTGGTGGAGCTCGTTTCGGCCGGCCTTGAGGTCCGTATTCGTTTTCCTTTTATGGTGCGCGATCGTGCTGACGTTCTCGAAAGGCGCTCTGGCTGCTATTCCCGTGGTTGTGCTCGGTGGAGCTATTTTTTCGCATTCCGATGCGGCCGGGTGGAAAACAGGGGCGGCATTCCTGGCGATTGGCGTTGTGGCTTATGGTGTCCTGCTTCCGCTGCAACCATACTTGTGGGAGCGACCCCACGGTCCAAATGTCCAGAGTCCGATCGCAGCAGAATACACAACGCCGTGGAACAAGCTGCAGGAGCAACCCGGAACGTACGGCCAAATCCCGCTCCAGATCCGGAATACCGGAGTCACGAAATGGCGATCACAAGGATGGTGGCGCGTCGCGGTCGGATATCGATGGTGGAACGCCGAGACCGAGACTTTCTTAAAGGTAATGCCGTTCATCACGAAACTTCCGCGTGACGTTAATCCCGGCGAAACGGTCGCAATCCCGGCCGCATTTCAAACCCCGAAGGAACCGGGCAGGTACATTCTGGTACTTGAGCTTTTCAGCAGCAATTTGCATTGGTTCAGTCAGACCGGTGTAGTCCCAACTCTCATTCAAGCGGACATTCACCCGTCCATCTCACGCGCCGTTGGTCAGACGGACCTGTCATCGTTTTATCGAAAGGAACAAACGCCGGGCAGGCTTACGGCATCCGTGCCCCGCTCTTCGCTCTGGACCGCGGCGTTTAGGATCTTCATCGCCCACCCATTCGGCGTTGGGCCAGATAATTTCAGGCTTCAATATGGGAAATATCTCGGTGCATCTGGTTGGGATACGGACGTGTACTCCAACAACCTTTATCTCGAACTGCTCGCGGGAAGTGGAATTCTGGGACTAGCGGCGTTCGGGCTGATGCTTGCTGCGAAGCCGTGGCAGTTTGAACCCTCCTGCCTTGCCATTGCGGTGTTTCTTGTCCATGGCCTCGTGGACTTTTTTCTGATGACTACTCCGATCTACTTCGCGTTCTGGCTTCTGATAGGCTTTTCCAATTCAATGTCACGTCCCGCAGTCAGAAATTAAACAGATTCGTCAGTTTGATAATAAAGTTGCCTGTCATGCTTTCTCTAGTTTCATTGTAGACAATGTACAAATCGTTCCTTCTGCAGTGAGTAACTAATTCAGATTGAGGTTGAACGCCGTGCCATCCTGCTTGAAGAAACGCAGGTTTCCGTTCGAAGACTGGCCGGCCGATCCGCTAAAGAGAATGAATTGCGTTGTGTATCCGCCGCCGTTGACCAGATGCGGGAACAGCAATTCCGCGCTTGTTGGAGCACTACTCTCATTGCTGGGAGGTGTTGTCGTAATCAGGAAATCACCGCGTTCATTATATCGGGCTCGTAAGCCGGTGATGGACATCCCCGAAGAAGCTCCGCCTGAGATCCGCAACACGCCTTTAAATGGCAATGCCAATGTCGGGAAGAGCTCGTGAACAAATCTTGCAATCTGGCCGTTCCCCGGAACCGTGATAGGAATTGGCGATGCGGCGGATGCTCCATCTAACCCAGTCAGTTCCAGCATGACCGTCGCCGCTGTCGATGCTGTGTTTGCGATGGCGACGCCGCTCTGAATCGTGCCGACCGACGCGCCCCCCGCTGTCGTTTCGACGTACATCCGGAAAGCACTACCAAGGATGCCGGGTACACCTGCTTCCGAAACTGTTATTCCTGCAGGCTTATAAGAAAAGACGACAAGTGATGAGGGCGCCACGCCTTGAGGCACCACGCGAACCGATCCCGTGGTGGTGAGGGGTCCGCCACCTGCCGTCACAAGTTTGAAGGAGCTTTGCCTCGGGATGGTATATGAAAAACTCGAAGCACTCTGACCGTTAGCGGTCAGCGTAATTGGCGTGCCTGCTGCGGAAGCGGTACCGGTTCCAAAGAACTGGACGCTGCCGGTCAAGATGCTGTCGGTGGGATTCACCAGCACGATTTGAGTTGTCCACCCAAAGCCGTCGGCAAAATGGGACAAGACCGACGTACTCGTTGACGTCGCCGCCGCCAGATCGGATAGAGGTAAAGTCGTGATCAGAAACTCGCCACGCTCGTTGGTGAAACCGCGCAAAGCGACAACCGACACCGGCACGTTCGACGAAAAACTGAACGTCCCTTGCACGGAGGGACCGCCATTGTAGGGACCCTCGTTCAGGAACCTCGCGAGTTGCTGATTTGCCGCAATCGTCGTCGCTCCGGATCCAAAATCGTTACCGGCACTGTCCGTAAAATGGAAATTGATTGCCGCGGCCTGATCGTTCGGATTCGCAATCGCCAGGCCGGTGTTGACGGGGCCGTTAACCTCAGCATAGATCCGGCCGGCTGTGATCAACGGTGAGGCGGGGACGCCGGCTTCAGTGACGACCACATTGTTCTGCCGGAGGCCAAAGATCGCAACTCCCGTCGGAGTCGTGCTTCCCGTGCCGGGCTGGATCCGCGAGTAGCCCGCGCTCAAGTCCCCGCTTCCATCGGTAATCACGGACACTCCTGCGCGATCTCCGAACGCAAATGCGCGCACCGAATTGTCGACTGGCGGCGGCGCGGCCTGAGGATCGACTTTGTCTATTCTGGTGTAAATGAAATCACCCGTGTTATTGAAGTCTCCGTTGGCGGCGTTCCCGGCCAAATTGAATCGAACCGTACCAACGCTGGCGCTCGACGGGGCGGTCCAGTTAACAGTGAAGGTATTGATGTTGTTTGCGTTGTTGTGTTCGGCATACTGGATGCCAGCATCGGTGATGACCTGTACGTTGGAAGTTCCACGCGCCAAGGTACCTGCTTGCTGGTTGGTCGCGTCGATCACCGCAGAAAGCTGAAATCCAAACCGGACTTGCCCCGTCCGCTGAACCATAACTGTCAAAGGATAGGTTTGACCCGGCACCCACGCGCCTGGCAGCCCCGCAAGGGTGACGCTTCCACCCGTGAGGTTGACGGGATTCCCTGCGTGACATCCCGCAATTGAACATGCTCGCGCATCTCCAAAAATTCCATTCGATGCGGGATCCGGGCCTAGTGAGTATGCGAACAGATACCCGCACCATGCAATACCGAGGATCAGGGTGAATAAAAACGTATGTTTGATTTGCATTTAGAGTCCGCTCCTGAGGCGTGATGCCGGTAGGCCCATTGCACGCTATCTGCCACCGGCTTAACCGTGTTGAATTTAACAACAAGGACAGTAGACGAAGGAAGGGGGAATTTCGAAAGTGGGATTTCGGATTTGGGATTGCGGATTTCGGATTTGGGGAACCATTGTGGCTAGCAGGCTCCGCAAATCCGCAATCCGAAATCCTAAATGAGTTCCACCGTCACACCACCAACACCACTCTCGACCCGAATGTTGATTTTGGAGCCATTATCCTCGCCGCGGTGGGTGTAGGTGAGGCCGTCACGCTGGAAGGAAGGCGCGTTGATGTTCGATAGGAAACTTCCATTCGCGCGGATTTCGATATCGGCGTCTCTGGGTAGGAGAAGACGGATCTGGCCAACACCCACCTTGATGGTGGATTCACTACGGGTGGTTCCCAGATCTCCGGTGTAATCCAACTCGGTGCGGCCAACGCCTCCTTTCAGGTCCAGATGCTCGACTCGAGCATTACCGAGACCGCGAATGATGAGTTCGCCCACTCCGCTCTCCACTTCAACGGACTTGACGGGTTCGGATAGTTGCTTATCGAAAGCCACATCGGTCTTTCCCACGCCACCTCGTAGTTGCATGCGGCGAACAAGGAGCCCTGTCAAATCCAGGTGGGATTCGCTAACGCCAGTGCGGAGGTCGAGGTCCAGAGGAACTTTTTCGCTCAACCGAAGGGACAAGTCGCTGTCCCGCCTTCCGGTCGAAAGAGAATTCCTGGTATCGATGTCGAGTCTCAACGATGCCCGGTCGCCGGCTTCGAAATCCAGTTTCGGCGTCGTACGGCGCCGGTCATATTCGAGATCAACGGAGAACAGGTCGGCCTCTGAGGACTTCGAAATGTCGAGCGTACCGACGTCGTACTTCAGCGTGACGGCCATCTCCTTTGCATTTCCGATTGGCCTGGATTCACGCATGACTTGATAATCGGGCGGTTCATCAATGATGGAACCGCAGCCCGCCGTCATTAGGACGAGTCCGACGAAGAGAGAAATCAGAGCTTTTTTCATGGCTTTTGGGTCGGCCGCATAATGATTTCGCTGATAAAGCTATTCGCTTCCTGGCTAACGATCATTCGCACCGCATGCGCCACATCCTCCGGCCGAAGCATTCGCTCGCGTACCTTGCTCGTACGGGTTTCTCCTGAGAACCGCGTATCCGTCGAGCCGGGACAGATGACAGACGCCCGGATGCTATATTGCCGCACTTCTTCGGCTAGCGATTCCGTGAATCCGACCACGCCGAACTTCGAAGCGCAGTATACGGCGCGATTGGCTGATCCCACTTTTCCGGCAATGGAGGCAATGTTGATGATGTGCCCCGCTTTCCGTTGGATCATCGATGAAAGTACGAAACGGCAGGCGAAAAAGATCCCTCTTAGATTCGTTTCGATCAGATTTTCGAAATCTTCGTCCCCAAATTCCAGGACTGGTCCAAAGACTGCGATCCCGGCCGCGTTCACCAGAATGTCCACCGGACCAATTCCCGCCGACACCTGCTCGAACAGGCGCTGCAGTTCTTCCTTCTTGCGGACATCGGTAGGGAAAACTGTTGCCGCCGAACCGATCGTTCGGGCGGTGTCCTCGAGTTCGCTCCTGCTGCGAGCGGCCAACGCCACACGGGCGCCCAGTTTTCCCAACTCTACCGCGATGGCACGGCCGATTCCCCGCCCCGCGCCGGTCACAACTGCGACTTGGTTTTGGATGGAAACCATATGAATGGGATTGCGGATTGCGGACTTCGGATTTCGGATTTAGGGACCAGCTTGAACGGGCGCAGTTCCCAAATCCGAAATCCGCAATCCGCAACCCGAAATCGATAACTAGTCCCCTGGTACCGCAACTTCCTGGTCCTTATATTGAAGCTCGTAAAGTTTGTAGTAAATCCCGCGCTGAGCCAACAACTGTTGATGGGTGCCGATTTCGCGTACGCGCCCCTTATGCATGACGATAATCTTGTCGCACCTTTGAATTGTGGAGAGACGGTGAGCGATGATGATGGATGTCCGGCCTTCCATCAGGCGTTCAATCGCCTTGCGGATCTGGATTTCCGTCTCCGTATCCACGCTCGAGGTCGCCTCATCCAGGATCAATATCTGAGGGTCGTGCGCGAGCGCACGAGCGAAGGCCAGGAGCTGGCGTTGTCCGACGGAGAGGGTCGTGCCACGCTCGTTCACCGGGTGGTCCAAACCCATCGGCAGCGTGCGCAGGAACGGCGACAGGTTCACATCCTGGGCCGCTCGGCTGACATGCTCGCGTGAAATCGGTGAGCCCAGACGGATGTTGGACTCCAGGGTTCCCGAAAACAGGAACACGTCCTGAAGTACGACCGCGAAGGAACCGCGCAGATAACCCAGATCCAGTTTCGCGATGTTCATTCCATCCAGAAGAATCTCGCCCTTTTGAATGTCGTAGAAGCGCGTGAGCAGGCTTGTCGCCGTCGTCTTCCCTGCTCCGGTATGGCCGACAATCGCGACGGACTCTCCCGGGCTGACGTGGAACGACACATCGCGCAGGACCCACTCATCATCGTTGTAGGCGAACCAGACGTTTCGAAACTCGATCTCACCGCGTGGTTGCACGGCCGGCTTCAGCGCATCTACCGGATTCACAACGGTGGCGGGGGTATCGATCAGGTTGAAAAGCCGTTCCGAGCTTGCCATCGCAGACTGGAGGATGTTGTACTTTTCGCTCATGTCCTGGATGGGCTGAAAGAATCGCCGCGAGTACTGCAGGAATGCGACAAGCGCACCTAGTGTCAGCGATCCGGCCATCACTTTCCCACCGCCATACCAGATGATCAGAGCGATAGCGATCGAGCTCAGAAGCTCGATTGCCGGATAAAACCATGCGTACGCGACTATTCCATCCAGATTTGCGATCAGATGCTCCCGATTGACCGCGTCGAACTTTCTGAAGCTCTTTCGCTCTCGGTTGTAAAGCTGCACAACGTGCATTCCCGTGATGTGCTCCTGGAGAAACGCATTGATTTTCGCGATAGCGATGCGAACCCGCCGGTAGGAATCGCGGACCTTGCGGCGGAACATTTCAGTACTGAGCACGATCAGCGGAATCACGGACAGCGTCACGAGTCCAAGCTGCCAATTCAGAAGAAGGATCGCCACCATGATTCCTATAAGCGTAAATATATCGCCGAAGATCGAAACAATTCCGGCGGAAAACATTTCATTCAGGACGTCCACATCCGTAATCACCCGGGTGATCAACCGGCCGACGGGATTCTTGTCGTAGAACGAAGGCGCAAGCCCCTGCAGATGTTGGAAGACCTGCATTCGCATGTCGTACATGATCTTCTGGCCCGTGTTCTGCAGCGTATATGTCTGCAGGGAAGCGCACAGGAACTTCAGGACCAGGAGCCCAACGAATATCGCGGCAATGACGGTGAGTCCACGCAAGTTGCTCGTCGCGATGTATCGATCGATCGCGATCTTGGTAAGCCACGGAAATGTGATCTCCAGCACCGATTCGAAAAGAATCAAGAACAGCGCAAACGCCACGAACTTCTTGTACGGCCGGAGATACGTGATCAACCGGCGCATCAAGCGAGAGTCGTAAGCTTTTCCGAGGACTTCTTCGTCGTGCATGTCGTCTTGAAGGACTTGAACGCGGGCCAAAGCCCGCGCCTGCGAGCCTGCCCTGATGTTCCTGCCAACACCGTAGTCGCGGGGGCTTTAGCCCGCGCTTTCCAGCTCTTCTTCCAACAACTGCCGCTGGTGCAGTTCGGCATAGTAACCGTTGCGGGCGAGCAGTTCGCCATGTGTGCCCCGCTCTACAATTGCCCCGCTGGCCAGAACGATGATCTCGTCAGCTTCCTTTACCGTTGAAACCCGATGGCTGATCAGAATCGACGTTCGGTGGCGCATGACCTGCTTCAGCTCATGCAAGATCTGCTCTTCGGTGTACGTATCGACACTCGAGAGCGCGTCATCCAGTATCAGGATCTTCGGATCCCGAACGACCGCACGGGAGATCGCGGTTCGCTGTTTCTGTCCACCGGAAAGCGTAATGCCACGCTCCCCGACCATGGTCTCGAATTTGTTCGGAAACGACTGCACGTCCTCATGGATGTTGGAAATCTCGGCCGACCGCTGAACGTCTGCGTCGGACGCGGATTCCACGCCGAAGGCGATATTCTCCCGGATCGTCTCACCAAAGAGGAATGTGTCCTGCGGTATGAACCCGATCGCACGACGCAGCGTCTCCAGTGGAATGCGCTCCACGGGAACACCGTCAATGAACAGCGAATTCGGCGGCGCCTGGTACAGGCGCGGGATCAATTGCACCAGCGAGGACTTACCTGATCCTGTGGCGCCGACAATCGCCACAGTCTTACCTTTGGGTATCGACAACGAGATATTCCGCAACGTCGGCGCACCGTTATACGAGAAGCTCAAGTTTCGGAATTCAATGGACCCTTCGACCTGGAAGTCACTCCGCACACCAGGCTCATCCTTCACGTCCGCCGGAGCATCGAAGATGTAATTCAAGCGCTCCATGGAAGCGCGGCCCCGCTCGAACAAGTTGACAACCCAACCCAGAGCGATCATCGGCCAGGTCAGCAAGGCGAGATACATATTGAATGCGACAAAATCGCCGACAGAGATCGCACCCTGAATGACCTGGCGCCCGCCAAACCAGAGAACGATCACAACGGCGACTCCGATCATCAACTCCATCGTCGGATAGAAAACACTCTGCACCCGGATCAGTTCGCGATTCTTATCGACGAGTGATCGATTCATCCGATCGAACTCCGCGACCTCGTGCTTTTCCTGAACAAACGCTTTGACGACCCGAATGCCGGCCAGGCTTTCTTGCACGCGCGCGCTGAGATCTGCGAGCTTCGCTTGTGCTTCTTCCGTGAGATCGTGAATTCCCTTTCCGAAATGGCGCACGCTGTAAGACACCAGCGGCAACGGTAGAAGCGAAAATACGGTCAGTTGCCAACTTATCTTGAGCATCAGCACAATAGCGAAGGCCGCAATAAGGCCCGTGTTTAGCGTGTACATGATTCCCGGCCCCAACAGCATGCGCACGTTGCTCAGATCGTTGGTTGCCCGCGACATCAACTCTCCGGTCTTGTTTTTCTGGTAGAAGGACAGCGAAAGGCTTTCCAGGTGTTGGAACAGTTCATTGCGCAGCGTGTATTCGACGTCGCGCGAAACGCCAATGATCAGCATTCGTGTAAAAAACCGGAACACCCCTTGCAAAATGGTCAGGCCGATAATGAGCGCCGCGTAGTAAGCGAGTTTTTGACGAGTGATGGACTCCTGGAGACCGTCAACGGCGTATTTCCCCGTGACCCACGGAGTGGCCAAAACGAAAACATTGGTGCAGATAATGCACAGAAGGCCTAGCGCGAGACGCTGCTTGTGCTGCCGGATGTGAACCATCAGGCGTGCCAGAACGGCCCACTTCGAAACTCTCTCTGGTCTTGGCTCTAGCATAAGTCCCTAATAGTACTATATTGAAGAATGCTTTAAACCGGCGTGCAGCGGAGGATGTCCAATTGAAGCGTGGGGAAAGAGAGTGTCGAGCAGAGGACAACCTGCACATGGAACGAACCGTAACCGCTTCGATGCCGATGGCCTTAGGAAACCAGGACGCGGATGCCGGCCTTGTCGAACGATACCTCGCCGGCGACACGAGCGCCTTTGATGAGTTGATGATCCGTTATGAGCGGCAGATTTACAGGGTCTGCTACCGATTTGTGGAAAATCGGGAAGATGCGATGGATCTCGCCCAGGAGGTATTCATCAAAGCTTTCGAACACCTTCCCGGTTTCAGGCGGGAATCCAGCCTGAAGACGTGGCTTTATCGGATTGCAATCAATCATTGCATCAATCATGTGAAGAAGCATTCCCATGAATTCGTGGAGGTTGCCGAGCACATGTCCAGTGTCCGGCCATTGGTGCACGCGCAATTGGAGGAAAAGGAGCAGCGCGAACACTTCAGGCGCATGGTGCAACACCTGCCACCGAAGCAAAAGGCCATTATCGAATTGAGAATTAACCAGCAGCTCAGCTACGAAGAGATCGCGCGAATCTCGGGACGGTCGATTTCGACGATCAAAGCGAGCGTGTTTTTTGCATTGGAAAAACTGCGTAAATTGGTAAAGGATCGCTAAGCCATCTATGTTTGGTCATCTTGAGCCCGAAGATTTTGTGAATTTGATTGAAGGGTGTGCGCTGCCAGCCAAGCGCAAATCGCATCTTGACAGCTGTGCGCGCTGCGGTACGAAGTGGACATCGATGTTAGCAATGCACGCAGAGGTCACTTCACTGGATGCGGATATTCCCGAACCCGATTGGACAGAGTTCCGTTCCGCCGTTCGCGATCGGTTGCTCTCGCGCTCCCTGCAGCGCGCATCCGCTGTGCGGCGCTGGACCGGTTGGTCTATCCAGCCGGCTGCGGCATGGGCTCTTTCGGTATTTGTTGCCGTAGCCCTGACAACCGGCGCGTTCTTATGGAACACGGAAAGAACATCCTCGCCTGCGGGTGTATTGGAACCGCTGCCTTTGCACCCCGCGGTCGAATCGAATGATGCTGACACGGTGAAGGCCGTATGGTCCCAAACGGCTCTCTTTGATGAGCTGGTCCAGCTCGGTGACGCGGAAGAAGAGCAGCTGCGGCAGATGATCGCGTCCGCACAGAAGGGAACGCCGTATCGCCAATGAAGAAGCGTCTCATTGCCTTCTTGCTTGTGATCCTCCTGAGCCCGGCCGCGTTCTCACAGCAGAACCCGCAGCGGCTGAGAGGCCAGAACGCTGTTCCTCGCCCCGCAATTGAAGACGTTGTCCTGGGTTTCTACATCAGCCAATTTCAGCAGGTCGCCGACGTGAGCGATGAAGTCTTTGCCAAGGTCCTGCCGTTTCTACGCCAATTCATACAGGACCGCTTTGAGATTACGAACCGGAGGAGACGCGCATTGAACCAACTTCAGTCACTGGTTCAACGAAACGATAGCGATGAAGAAATCAAACGGGCCATTCGAGAAATCGACAAGGCGGACGCGGACATGCAGGCCAACCAGGGAAAATTCCTAAGCAACGTCGACCCCTTCCTGAGCCCGCGGCAGCAGGCCAAAGTCCGCATGTTCCAGGTCATGAGCGATCAGCGTATCCGGCAAATGCTGGACCGCATCCAAAACTTGGGAAACCGTCCGGCAGTCCGGCCAGAGCGCTAGCGAATGTCGAGCGGAGGAAAAATTCTGAACTGCAAGAATTTTTCCTCCGTTCCGAAATTCATCGTAAACTCGACACCATGAAACTAAGTCTTGAAGGAAAAGTTGTGCTCATTACAGGCGGCAGCAAAGGTCTCGGCCTGTCATGCGCGAGCGCCTTCGCCGGCGAGGGCGCTCGTGTGGCGATTGCTTCACGCAGGCAGGAAAATCTCGACAGCGCGCGCCAGACGCTCGCCAAAGAGGGGTTCGAAGTCGTCGCAACGCGTGCGGATTTCTCGGTGCCCCAAGACGCCCGGGCGGCGGCGGCCACGACCGAGCGGCTGCTTGGCCCAATCGACGTGCTCATCAATTCTGCCGGTGCGGCGAAACGCTTCCCGGCTGATACACTCACCGCGGAAGCCTGGCATCAGGGAATGAATTCGAAATACTTTCCCTACATCCATGCAATCGACGCTGTACGCTCCGGCATGGTCGAGCGGAAACGCGGCGCGATTGTCAACATCATCGGGATGGGCGGCAAATCCGCGTCGCCGATGCATCTCTCCGGCGGAGCCGCAAACTCCGCATTGATGCTGGTCACAGTAGGCTGGGCAAGTATCCTCGGAAAATATGGCATACGCGTGAATGGGATCAATCCAGGAAACACGTTGACGGAACGCCTCCACGAAGCGCTGAAACTCGACGCTCAGGTACAGGGAATCACCGAAGCCGAAGCGCTGAAGCGCAATGAGGAGCGGTTGCCTTTGGGACGCGTGGCCCGTCCGGAGGAAGTTGCGGCTGTTGCTCTGTTCCTCGCCTCAGATCAGGCAAGCTACGTCACAGGCGCTATTATCCCTATGGATGGAGGCCGCCTGCCGGTCATCTAGCCAGTCTCCTTTCCTCTTCCCTCTTGACACCTTCATGCCCATTGTGGAGGATCAAAGTAGTTTCACATTGGGCGTGGGGCTCAGACCCCGGGCCAGACCATGATACAGAAAGAACCACCTGCTCCACCTTTCCCTCCGGAGCAGGGACCCTGCCCTCAGGAGCCTTCCCCCTCAGTGCCGGTAATAGAACCCTTAAAAGTTCTCGTCGTCGAAGATCATCCCGACAACCGCGAGATGATTGCTTTCATGGTTAAGGAGATGGGGTACAAAGTCTATACGGCCGCGACCGGGAAAGAGGCCCTAACCCTTTTGAATCAGTGTCTGCCCGACATTATCCTGCTTGACGTGATGATGCCAGAAATGGATGGCTTCGAGTTCTGCCGCATCGTCGGGGCAGACCCCAATCTTCATGACCTGCACATCATCATCACGTCCGCGAAAGGCACGCTGGAAGATAAGGTCAAAGGCCTCGAATTGGGAGCGGCCGACTACTTGATCAAGCCTTTTAGTCTGATCGAACTCAAAGCACGGATTGGGGTCGGGGAGCGGATTGTCCGATATCAGAAGGTCCTTAAGGAACAGCAAGCTCTGTTGCTGCAGATCGCACGAGAGGACAAACTTACCGGTCTCCGTAATCGCCGTGATTTCGAGGAACGCGCCCAGGAAGAATGCCTCCGCGCCCATCGCTATCAACGTTTCCTCTCTCTGCTGGTTGGGGATATTGATTATTTTAAGCGAGTGAACGACCAATATGGCCACCCGCGCGGTGACACCGTTCTGAGGGAAGTGGGCCAAACCCTGCTGCAACATTGCCGCACCAACGACTTGATTGCCCGCTGTGGAGGGGACGAGTTCGCCATCTTGCTGCCAGAGACTCAGATGGAGGAAGCACTGAAGATGGCCGAACGCTTATGCGCCGCAGTAGGTGAACTGACGTTTACGCACCAGACAGACTCTTTTCATGTCACGATGAGCTTTGGTGTCACCTGCCTGGCCAGCCATCAACGGCTGAATTTGCCCGAACTTATGGACGAGGCCGACCGCGCGCTCTATAAGGCGAAGCACAAGGGCAGGAACCGTGTGGAACGTTTTGTCACCGAACCAAGCTCATTGGAGCCTCGGGCGGATTCCAGCAAAGCCTAGCTTGGTAACGTCACCGTAATTCCGAATTGCGCGTTCAGTATCCCAGGCGCAGTATTCCTTCCTGCATACCGTTTCACGGAACCACGCGTCAGCCACTCCAAGGATGCACGGAACAACACGGTGTGATTCTTCAGTCTTTATGCAACCAGCAAAATCTGGAGATCCATCAGGTTCGTCTGCGTCGGGCCTGTCACAATGAGGTCGCCGGTAGCATTCAGGAAGTTAAAGGAATCGTTGCGCTGCAGGTATTTCGACGGCATCAGCCCATGCTCAACGGCTCGTGAGCACGTTGCGGGATCGACCAGACCTCCGGCCGCAGCCGTGGGACCATCGGTGCCGTCTGTAGCAACGCTGGCGAAGCACGACGGCCGATTTGGTGGACGCGATGCCATCGAGATGGCCCAAGCGAGCGCCATCTCCTGATTGCGTCCGCCAACGCCGTCACCGTGCACGGTCACGGTCGTTTCACCAGCTGCAAGAATGCAGGCCGGCGGCTTCACCGGATTTCCAGTGCGGTCCATCTCGCGGGCAATGGCAGCGAAAAACCGGCCGATGTCTTTCGCTTCGCCTTCGACTTCTGTACTCAAAACCAGAGTGTTCAGGCTCAATTCGCGGGCTTTCCCTGCGGCGGCCTCGCTGAGGAGCTGATTGTTGGCGATGATGTGATTGTCGACATTCTTGAATACCGGATCTCCTGGCTTGGGAGTGTCGGGAATGTTCCCGTGCGCGCCTTCCTGGAAGCGTTCGAGCACGGTCTTCGGAACCTGGAGACCATACTTCTGAATAACGGCAATGGCATCTGAAAAGGACGTCGTGTCGGGAGCGGTTGGTCCGGAGGCAATGAAATCGAGCGGGTCGCCGATCACATCGGACATGATCAACGAGATCACGTGGGCCGGCGCCGCCCATTTTGCAAGCTGACCGCCTTTGAGATCGGAAAGGTGTTTTCGCACGGCGTTCATTTCTCGAATGTCCGCACCCGCGCGAAGCAGCAAGCTTGTCACTTCTTGTTTCTCTTCGAGCGTGATTGCCTCCGCCGGAGCAGGCCATAGCGCCGAACCACCGCCCGAAATCAGGCACAGGACAATGTCGCTCGACGTCAGTCCCTTCAGCAGCTGCCGCGTCTGTTGAACACCTCGAACACCGGCCGCGTCCGGAATCGGATGTCCGGCTTCGACGAGTTGGACGCGCTGGAGTGGAAGACCATGGCCGTATTTCGTGACAACAAGTCCGGCAGTAACGTACTTCCCCAACAGTTCCTCGATGACTTGTGCCATCCGTGCGGCAGCCTTGCCGGCTCCGATCACGATCAGCCGGCCGCGAATCGGCATCTCTTTGCTGGCCACAGAAAGCTCGCCATGGGCGACTTGAATAAAATTACGGATGCAGGTGGCAGGACTTGCAGCGTTCAGAGCGGCTTCCCAGATCTCCCGTGCCGACTGGCGAAGTTCGCTGATGTTCATTGCTTCGCGGCTTCGAGTCCCTTCGCGATTTTGTCGCGCATCTCCTCGATCGCAGCACGGTCATTTGCCTTTGGATTTTCTTGCAGGTAAGCATCGAGGTTCTGCAGGACGGCTTGCCACTTCCTCTCTTTCATATAGACATTCACCAGCATGAGCCGAACTGGGCCCGGATTGGAACTCATATCGAGGGCTCTTGTCAGTGCCGCCTCAGCTTCTGGGAAGAAAGAGGACTTGTAATTCGCCGAACCGAGGTAATAGTACGCGATGACCGAACGAGGATCGACTTTGATGGCTAGCTCCAAAGTGTCGAGTGCTTGATCGAGCAGCTTCCCTACGACTTCCTCACCTTCGCTCTTCCGTGCGTCGGATTCTTCGATGTAAAGAACACCGAGGTTGGTCAAAGGCTGAACGTTCTTTCGATTCAAGTCCCGCGCTCGCTGGTATTCCCTTTCCGCATCGCGATAGCGCTTCGCTGCCTGATAGAGCAGCCCGAGATTGTTGTGCGCATGGTAGAAGTTCGGAGCAAGCTGGACCGCCTCCTCAAGCAGCTTGGCAGCCTTGTCCGTCTGTCCCTTCTTCTTTTCCTCGAGCGCTTTCTCGTAGTCCTGAACGGCTTTCTTTGGCAGAGCCTCCTTCATCTGGGAGACATCGACAATATCAGGGTCCGCGGCGTCGAGACCGGTGGCTTTATCGCGACCTGGCGCGGCCTTGTTCAGAAAAATACTGAGGTTTGCCGTGCCGATCTGGTTGTAGATTTCCACCGACTGGCGGACCGCCTCATATCCTTCGAGGTTTACGGAAACATAATACGTCCCGGCCTGAAGCCCTCTGAACTCAAAGTTGCCGGCGCTGTCCGTAAATGTCGTGTTTATGAGTTGCAAGGTCGCCTTCTCCAACCGGACTTCGATACGCATGTCTCCTTCTCGAGCTGAGCTGATAATGATCTTGCCTCTGATGGCAAAATCGTCGACGCGCACGCGCGGCTGCTGTTGGGATGTTTGTATCTGACCGGGGGCGAAACCGCTTAGCAGAAGAAATCCTGGCAGGACCAACCAAGCTTTTTTCATCATACGGGGGGACCTCGACGATTCCGCGTTTATACATATCCGGCGAACAAAATGTCAAATAAAGGATACCGCAAACCAATTTCGAATTTCGCATTTCGCAATTCGAAATCCATTAAACTAGGTGCCCTATGACGACGGGGCTCGGCACGGTCCTTATTTCAGAGGGCGAGATTCGACGCCGAATTGCGGAAATCGGCCGGCAGATCTCGAAGGACTATGCGGGCCGCTCGTTAACTCTGGTTGGAATTCTGAAGGGAAGCTTCATGTTCCTGGCGGATGTGATCCGGGCGATCTCACTGGAAACTCCAGTGGAAGTGGATTTCATGTCGGTCTCCAGCTACGGTGACGCCACCACGACATCGGGGACGGTTCATATCGAGAAGGACCTGGGAATCTCAATAGATGGTAAAGACGTCATCATCGTGGAAGACATCGTGGACACGGGTCTCACGCTGCTTCACGTCTACAACATTCTTTCAGCCCGGGGAGCACGGAGCCTTCGCGTGGCCACATTGTTGGAAAAACCGGGCAAGTCCAGATACGATCGGCCGCTGGACTACGTCGGATTCAAGATCCCCAACAAATTCGTTGTCGGATTCGGCCTCGATTATGCGCAACGCTATCGCAACCTCCCCGATATTCGCGTGTTAGATGATGAAGCCTGATTTTGGCAGATATATCGACCATACCCTGCTACGTCCCATCGGAACGACTACGGACATTCATCGTCTCTGTTCGGAAGCCATCGAATACGCAATGGCGGCGGTGTGTATCTTCCCTTCGTATATTCCGATCGCCCGCGGCCTGCTGAAAGACACACGCGTGAAAATCGCTACCGTCATCGCTTTTCCATTCGGAATCACGTTCACGGAGATCAAGGAAGCGGAGATGCGCGCCAGCGCTGCGCGCGGGGCGGACGAGACGGATTTCGTGATCAACATTGCTGCCCTGAAATCGGGGGAGGACAAGTTCGTCGAAGAAGAAATGCAACTTCTGACGTCCCGGGCGCGAACACTAGGCGTTCACACGAAATTTATTATCGAAACTGCCTACCTTAGCGAGGACGAGAAGATTCGCGCGTGCAAAATTGCCAATCGGGTACGGCCGGACTTCATGAAGACCTCGACTGGCTATGGCCCAGCCGGCGCGACGGTCGACGATGTTCGCTTGATGCGAACGACTCTCCTTCCCGAAATTCAGATCAAGGCTGCAGGCGGTATTCGCTCTTACGCTGAGGCCGTGCAGTTGTTGCAGGCTGGCGCGTCGAGGCTCGGGACAAGCTCGGGAATCAAGATTATCGAAGAGGCACGCAAAGGATGAAACCGGATCCCGTAGCAGCATCGTCCGAAGCGAGATTCCTTTCGACGCTGGTCGAAATCAACCACGAGATCACATCTATCCTCGATCTCGACGAGCTCTTGAACAAGATTGCGGAGCTGACGCATCGGATCGTTCCATACGAAATATTCAGCATCTTTCTTGTGGACGATGAAAAGCAGGAGCTTTACCTCCGGTTCGCCCTCGGTCATCCTCCCGAAGCACGGAATCTCCGAATCCCGATCGGTCAAGGTGTGACGGGAACCGCAGCGCTGGAACGCAAACCCGTCATCGTCGATGACGTCCGCAAATATCCACGCTATATCGAGGCCGTAAAGGCTGCGCGATCCGAACTCGCAGTCCCACTGGTCAGCAAAAACCGTGTTGTCGGCGTACTCGACATTGAGAGCCCCGAGATCGGGTACTTCCGCGAAGAGCAGGTCCGCCTTCTGAATCTGCTCGCCAGCCAGATTGCAATCGCTATCGAGAATGCGAAGGTCTACGAAAGCGAGCGGCGGAACCGGGAGATGCTGGCTCTGCTGTACGAGATCAGCGTTGAAATGGGTTCCACGTTGGAAATCGACGAACTGGTTTACAAGATCGCTGCAGCGGTGAAATCCAAAATCAATTACCGCATCTTCTCGATTTTCCTGCTGGACGAGCGCCAGGGAGTGCTTTATCCGAAGTTCGTCATCCGCTCCAACGAACCCGAAAACCAGAAGATCGTTCTGCCTCTAGGCAAAGGGCTCATCGGGACGGCAGCCAAGCTGAACGAGCCGCTTCGTATCGGCGATGTGACGAAAGATTCACGTTACCTGGCCGTACATTCGGAAACCCGCTCGGAGCTGGTTGTACCGCTGACATCGAAACGCAAAGTTGTCGGCATTATCGACCTCGAAAGTACGGAATTGAACTATTTCACCGAAGACCATCAGCGCTTCTTGATGACGCTCGCGTCCCGCATCGCTTCCGCGCTCGTGAATGCGGAGTTGTATGCCCGTGTTTCGGCCAATGAGCGGCGGATGGATCGTGAGATGAAGATCGCGAAGGAAATCCAGCATCAGTTGATGCCCGATGACCCGCCGTCGATTCCACCGCTGACGATGGCCATCCTGTTCAAACCGGTAGCCGAATTGGGCGGAGACTTGTACGACTGGATCCACTTCGACGACGGCCGCCTCGCCATCGTCATCGGAGATGTTGCGGGAAAGGGCGCACCCGCCGCCCTCTACGGCGCTCTGTCGAGCGGCATCATCCGCACACGGGCCGCCCGCAAATACCCGCCCGGCCAGATGCTCGAACTGGTAAATAAGACGCTGTACGAGCGGCCGATCGAAACCCAATTCGTGGCGCTGACATATTCGATTTACGATCCAAAGCTGCGCACAATCACGCTAGCAAATTCTGGCTTGCCTTATCCCCTGCTGGTGCGCGCCGGCGAGTCAAGATTCCTGGATGTTGGAGGAATTCCGCTCGGTCTGTTCCCGGAATCCCGGTACCAGGAGATCGAACTACAGCTTCAGGCTGGTGACGTACTGGTCCTCTATTCCGACGGAGTGATTGAATCCCGCAACGATTCCTGGGAAGATTTCGGTTTGAAGCGTTTCGCGGACGTGGTTCGCGCGAATCACGAAAAATCCGCGGAAGAGATTGTGAAGGCCGTTACCAGCAGCCTGGCCCACTTCATCGGGCGAATGAGGCCGCAGGATGACCGCACGATGATTGTGGCGAAGATGGGGGAAGTCTGAGACTCGCACCCGCCGCTTCGCGGCACCCTCTCTCAGGCACTCTTGTCCAAATTACAAGATGCGGTTCGCTCCGGAAGCAGGATTGATGCGGGTTTCATGGGATTCTCTATTTGGAAACCTGTTTCGGGCATGTCCCTCTCCCTTTGGGAGAGGGTGGCGCGAAGCGCCGGGTAAGGGCAGGAAACGCACCCTCATCCGGCCCTTCGGGCCACCTTCTCCCAGAGGGAGAAGGACACGAGCCTCCATTTCGGCTAATTTGGACACCACTGCTCCCCGGGGAGAGAGGGACGCAAACGTGCGCCTCGCCCTCTGGGAGAGCGTGGTCCTTCACCTTTTTCTCAGAACTTCCACCATCTCCTCATGGATTTTCCCATTCGACGCCACAATCTCCCTCATATAAACCGAATACGGATTGCCTTTGAAATCCGTAACCCGCCCGCCAGCTTCCTCGAGAATCACGAGGCCCGCCGCCGTATCCCACGGACTGAGATCCACTTCCCAGAAACCGTCGCAACGGCCCATGGCGGTGTAGCACATGTCGAGAGCCGCTGAACCGCCGCGCCGCACGGCCTGGCTCTCGATGATAAACGCCTCGAACTGGCTCATGGCGAGAGCGATTTTCTCGCGAACGCGGTAGGGAAAACCGGTTGTAAGCAGTCCATCCCCGAGTTTCGCGACGGCGGAAACCTGGAGCCGCTTTCCATTGAGAAACGATCCCAAGCCGCGAGCACCACTGAACATTTCATCCCGCCATGGGTCGTAGACGGCGCCGGACACGACTTCACCGGCCTGTTCAAAGCCGATGGAAACGCAGAAAAACGGATACTGGTGAGCAAAGTTGGTTGTGCCATCGAGCGGATCGATGATCCACTTCGACCGGCCGGCGCCGGACGCGCCGGATTCCTCAGCCAGGATAGCGTGATCCGGATACCGCTCACGAATACGGCGGATAATGAGAGCTTCGCTTTCCTTATCCGCAACCGTCACCAAGTTGGCCCTTCCCTTAAGCTCAACCTGCTTCTCGCCGGCCATGTACTGCTTCAGGACGTCGCCGCCGGCCCTGGCGAGTTCGATCGCAAAATCCAAATATTCCATTTTTGTGGCAGAGGTCGCGTGAACGCGGGGCTAAAGCCCGCGTTCCAGCTACCTCGGGGCGGTCGCCGGTGTGTTTGCGCCAAGCGTTTCCATTAGTTTCAGAAATCGTTCGTCTTCCGTGAGAAGCGCAAATGCCGGTTCGGCTTTGATCTTTTCCGCGTCTTTAAAACCTTCTTCAACGGCTTTGTACAGATACGAAATGGCGCGATCTTTGTCGCCGTTGCCCGCGAATACTTTGGCGAGATAGAAGTTCAACGTGGACTCATTGCGCTGTGAGGTTTGGATCAGGGTACCGAAACCCGAACTGTGATCAAAAGCTTTCGGATCGATTTCGAGAGCGCGCTGATAGGCTTTGTACCCCTCATCGTAGCGTTCCATCGCGAAGAGGCACGCGCCGATATTCAAAAGGATGGTCGGCGATTCCGGACGAATCTTCAGCGCCTTGTTGTATTGCTCCATCGCGTGATCGTAGTCCTTGCGGACATACGCGACCGTCCCAATATTGTTGAGCGCTTCCAGGTAGAACGGATTTTGTTTAAGCGCTTCCCGGTACGACTGTTCAGCTTCGTTGAGCCTTTGGCTTTGGTGATAGACCAATCCGAGCCGGTTCAGAGTGGATGCGTTGTATCGATCCAGCGCGATTGATTTTCTATATTCAATGATCGCGTCTTCGTACATCTTGCGAGCGAAGAATGAATCGCCGCGCTTCTCGTGCAGCGTCGCGGTTTCCAAATCTTTCGCCGGCATCAGGACCAACATCTGAAGCAGGTCCCCGTCGCGCTTTTCGACAAGAACCGGATTGTCCTTCGAAAGAGTCTCCGCCATCACACGAGCATTCTTGGCATTTTCTCTGGCGTAGCGCGACGCCCGCAGGTTGAGTCGCATGATGGTGTTATCCGGACTGTGCTCGAGTGCTTTTCGAACCTGACGTTCGGCATCACTGAATTTGCGCTGCGCATAATAGAGCGCGCCGAGATTGTTGTTCACGTCGCTGTCCTGGGAATCTAACCGAAGCGCCGCTTTGTACGCGTTTTCCGCGTCCCTTATACGGTTGAGGATATGGTAGGAGATGCCAAGCCGATTCAGTATCCCCGCATCTCTCTGTTCGGGAGGAATGTTTTGGTAAGCGGCGGCAGCATCGGCATATTGTTTCTGATCAAATTTTTCATTACCGATGGCCGCTTGCCCGAACACATGCGTGCTCAATAAAGTGAAACCAATCAATATTCGGACCATAACTAATTCCCCACTGTAGCGTATGCCCCTTCTGGGACCCGCGGAGTGGTCAGTCACACCGAAACACTGGAATACGTTCTGAAACGTTCTCCGGATCGCTGCCGCCGCTACAGTTAAGCCAAATTTTACAGCACTTTTGCCCTTAACTCCCGCGCTTTGTCGCGCAATTCAGCGGCCCGTTCGAACTCGAATTTCTTAGCGGCTTCGCGCATTTCGGTTTCGAGTTTGGCGATGATCGCGGCGATTTTTGCCGGGTCTTCGGTCAGGAGCTCTTCCGTTTCTTCTTCGGGCAGCTTGACGTAATCGGCCTCCGAGATCGCGACGAGCGTCATGTCGACGGGCTTGATGATGCTTTCAGGAGTGATGTTGTTTTCGACGTTATAGCGCGACTGAATTTCGCGGCGCCGATTGGTTTCATCGATGGCGCGTTTCATCGAATCCGTCATCGTGTCCGCGTACAGAAGAGCCCGGCCGTTGATATGCCGGGCCGCGCGCCCCATGGTCTGGATAAGCGAGTCGCCGGAACGCAGGAAGCCCTCTTTGTCCGCATCCAGAATGGCCACGAGCGAAACTTCCGGCAGGTCCAGGCCTTCACGAAGCAGGTTGATGCCGATGAGCACGTCGAAATCGCCGCGGCGCAGTCCGCGAAGGATCTTGATCCGCTCCAGAGTCTCGACCTCGGAATGCAAGTATCGGCACCGGACGCCAACCTCGGTGTAGTACTCGGCCAGGTCCTCCGCCATCCGCTTGGTGAGCGTCGTGACGAGCACTCGCTCGTTGGTCTCCGCACGCCGTCGAATTTCATGAAGCAGATCGTCGATCTGCCCGCGCACCGGCCGCACTTCGACTTCAGGATCGGTCAGACCTGTCGGCCGAATCACCTGCTCGACCACAACCCCGCCGCATTTCGTCAATTCGTACGGGCCAGGTGTTGCCGAAACATAGATGAGCTGATTCGTTCGTTTCTCGAATTCTTCGAACGTTAACGGGCGGTTGTCCAATGCCGATGGCAGGCGGAAACCGTATTCAACGAGGTTTTCTTTCCTCGATCGATCCCCGTGATACATGCCGCGAAGCTGCGGCACCGTTTGATGGCTCTCATCGATGAACATGAGCGAGTCCTGAGGCAGATAATCGAGCAGCGTCGGCGGAGGCTGGCCCGGCATCCGCCCGGTGAAATGCCGCGAGTAGTTCTCGATTCCATGGCAGTAGCCAACCTCTTTGATCATCTCCATATCGAACAGCGTGCGTTGATGAACACGTTGGGCCTCCAGCAACCGGCTCTGCTGCTCGAGCAGCGTTTCCCATCCTTTCAATTCTTCCTTGATCGTTTCAATCGCGTGTTCCAGGCGCGGCCTTGGCATGACGAAGTGGCTCCTTGGATACACGGTCAGCCGGTCGAAGACGCGAACCTCCTCACCCGTAAGCGGGTCAAACGCGCCGAGCTTCTCGACTTCATCGCCCCACAGCTCGATTCGGAAGCCGATGTTTTCATACGTGGGGTGAATCTCGATCGTGTCGCCGCGAACGCGGAAGGTCCCGCGTTTGAAATCGAGGTCGTTACGTTCGTAAAGGATTTCCACGAGTTTCGAGAGAATGTCGCGGCGGTTCATCCGCTGGCCTTTTTCGAGCATCAAAAGCATGCCGTAATAGGCTTCCGGAGATCCCAGGCCGTAGATGCAGGACACCGAAGCCACGATGACCACATCGCGGCGTTCAAACAACGACCGCGTCGCGGACAGCCGCAGGCGGTCGATCTCATCGTTGATCGTAGATTCCTTTTCGATGTACGTATCCGTCGCGGCAATGTAAGCCTCGGGCTGATAGTAATCGTAATAACTGACGAAATACTCGACGGCGTTTTGCGGGAAGAAACCCCGAAACTCGTGATAAAGCTGTGCGGCCAGCGTCTTGTTGTGCGCCAGGACGAGCGTCGACCGGTTCAAGCGCTCGATGACCTTGGCCATCGTGAACGTCTTCCCGGATCCGGTCACACCGAGCAGGACCTGATGCTTCTCCCCGTCCCGCAGCCCGTATGTCAGTTGATCGATGGCGCTCGCCTGGTCACCGCGCGGCGAGTAGGATGACACCAACTTGAAGTCCATAACCGATCAATTGTAACCGCGGATGACGCGGATTGCTCCGATTGAATCTGCATAGTCCTCGCTATCCGCGGCAGAGTTATTGAAAATGCAATTCATCACCAACATAGACCCCTTTGACACTGTGAAATCAGCGCCGTATATTCCCAACTCTCATGAGAGATGCGCGCCTCGTTTTTTTGGTTTTCATTACGGCCTGGCTGCACGGAACTCTCCTGGCTCAGACCCCACAGACGCCAACCGCCGGGGACGCGGCGAGCGAATTGAAGCTCGACACCGGCAAGGAAATCTTTGAGGCGGCTTGCATCGGATGCCACGGCCCTGGAGGCAAGGGACAGCCAGAGTCCACGTTGGGATTTGAGCGGCCTTCCACGTTCCCCGATTTCTCCGATTGCAACGGCAGTACTCGCGAGCGGACCTTCGACTGGAAGGCGACGATTCACGAAGGGGGGCGTGGCCGGGGATTTTCCGAGATCATGCCGTCGTTCGCAGAAGCGCTGACCCTGGATCAGATTGACAAAGTGATCCAGTACTTGCGCGGGCTTTGCACGGAACCCGGCTGGCCTCTTGGCGAGTTGAATTTGCCGCGCGCCCTGGTGACCGAGAAGGCTTTCCCGGAGGACGAGTGGGTTCTGACGACTGCCGTCAACACCAAAGGGGCCGGCGGCGTCTCCAGCGAGTTGGTCTATGAGAAACGCTTCGGTACAAAGAACCAGCTGGAGTTCGCCGCTCCGTTCAACTTCTTCGAGCGAGATAACCGGAACTGGGTAGGCGGCATTGGAGACCTCGTTCTCGGCTACAAACGAACCTTGCTCCACAGCATGAATACCGGTTCCATCTTCAGCCTGCAGGGCGAGATGGCGATGCCGACGGGAAACAGGCTGCGGGATCTGGGCTCCGGCGTCACGACCTTTGAAACCTTCGCTGCCTTTGGACAGCGTCTGCGGCGTTTGAGTTTCCTCCAGATGCAGGCCGGCGCCGAACTTCCGGCCAACACCGAAGAGGCGCCTCAAGCCGTTTTCTGGCGAGCGGCATTAGGCAAAACGTTCGCCGCAAATTCAGGTCTCGCTAAGCACCCGCCAGCACATTCTGGCCAACATCGGCGTTCGGAGGCCGATCAACAATGTTACCGGAAGGACCACCCAGGTCATGTTTTACGTGCTTTGGGATTTCTTTGATGGCGGGCTGCGTGAGGGCTGGTAGCAAACGCGGGCTAAAGCCCGCGACTACATTGAAGGCGACAACGTTTCGGCAAGCACGTAGTCACGGGCTTTAGCCCGCGTCTGTTGCCGAGGGCGCTTAAGAGGAATGATATGGGAACCGCAGTGAAAATCTTCTGCTCAGCCGCGCTGGCCGGATCGGTGATCCTGCTGTTTTCGCCGGAACCAGGCCGACAATGATGGCCAATTCGGCACGGGATCCGTACTGGCAGGCGGGCGTGCGCCGTGAGTCCATCGATCATCCAGAGTCCAAGGCGGCGATCGAAGACGAATGCTCGAAGTGCCACATGCCCATGGCTCGTTACCAATCCAAATTCGATGGGCACGAAGGCGAGGTTTTCTCGCATCTTTCGTTTGGCTCGGATGACCGGATGGATCGGCTCGCACAGGACGGCGTATCGTGTTCGCTTTGCCACCAGATCACCAAAGACAAGCTGGGGACACGGGAGAGCCTGGTTGGCGGATTCGTCGTGGATACGACTCGCAGCAAAGGCGAGCGCGAAGAATACGGTCCTTTCAAAATAGAAGACGGCCAGAACCGCATCATGAGAACCTCATCGGGAGGCTACCGTCCGACCGAAGGCGAACACGTCCGGCAGTCCGAGCTGTGCGCGACCTGTCACACCCTCATTACCGAAGCGCTGGGACCGGGAGGACAGAAGATCGGCGAGCTTCCCGAGCAGATGCCGTATCAGGAGTGGTACGCCAGCGACTTTCGTGAAAAGCAAAGCTGTCAGAGCTGTCACATGCCGGTGGTTCAGGAACCGACGCGTGTGACGAACACGCTGGGCAAGCCTCGCGATGGCATGTCGCGGCACGTGTTCGTGGGTGGCAACTTCTTCATGCAAAGGGTGCTGAACCGGTATCGCGCCGACCTCGGTGTATGGGCCCTGCCCGAGGAGTTCGAAGCGGCGGCAACTCGAACCACCGAGCACCTGAAATCGAAGACCGCGCTGATCTCGATCGATCGCGTCGATGTAAGCGGCGGCCGCCTGCAGGCCGAAATCTCCCTGGAGAATCTCAGCGGCCACAAGTTCCCGACCGCCTATCCGTCCCGGCGCGCGTGGCTGCATGTGACCATCAAGGACCGCAACAACGTGGTGTTTTTTGAATCGGGCGCCCTGAATCCGAACGGGTCTATTCAGGGTAACGATAACGATGCGGACCCGAATCGTTTTGAACCCCACTACACGGAGATCAACAACCCGGATCAAGTGCAGATCTATGAAGACATCATGGTGGGCGCCAACAACATGCCGACCACCGGGCTGCTGACCGCGGTTCGCTTCATCAAGGACAACCGGCTGCTGCCAAAAGGCTTCGATAAGCGGACAGCGGAACAGATGATCGCTCCCCAGGGAGGCGCCATGAATGACCCCGATTTCCTGGGCGGAGGCGACAAGATCCGCTATTCGGTTCCCTTGGGCAACGCCCAGGGACCCTACCAGGTAGAAGCCGAGTTTTGGTTCCAGCCGATATCGTATCGCTGGGCCAATAATCTCAAACCGTACAACGCCATGGAGCCGCAAAGGTTCACCGGTTACTACGACGCCATGTCGTCCGGCTCGGGCGTCATGCTGGTTCGCGCAACTGCGGCGAAGTAGGAAAAATGAACGCAGGCTAAAGTCTGCGAATACAGGTATGTTCAGATGTGCCGGTCGCGTCTGTAGTCGCGGGCTTGAGCCCGCGTTCATTAATCTAGATATTTCACAAATACGACTTCGTTGTGGGCTTCGTTGTAGATTAATTCGTCGACAAGAGTGCGGGTCATGAGCAGGCCGAAGCCGCCGGGCCGAAGGCCTTTCTCTTCGCGGACGCGCATGTGTCCGAACGGCTCATCGTCGGTATTGCTGATTGCGGCGTGGGCCAGTTTTTCCGGCGAGAATCCTGGGCCGGGATCCGCGATGCGGTAAAGCACCATATGTTTGGTGCGCAAGCACGCGATTCTCACGTTGCGGTTAGGGTCCAACTGACCACCCCACTCGACCGCATTCATGAGCAGTTCGCGAAATGCTTGCCCGATGGAATCGCGAATATCGTTAGGCAGATCGGCGTCGAGTTTTTCAAGGAAGCTCTGAATCCTTTCCGCTGTTTCCAGATCGCAAGGCACGAGCAGCTCCAGCCATTCGGGGCGGGCTGAAACGACCTCGATGGGCCGCGTCATCGTGGGTGCTGCCAGGACGTGCGCTACCAATTCAACAATCGTCTTCGGCGGCGTGGGCTTCACGATGTATTGGTACGCACGGTCACGAATGGCCTGTAAAACAGTACTCGACGTGTCGTCGGCGGTCACGACGATTACTTTTGGGGGCAAATCGAGCTTCTGAATTTGGGCGAGAACCTCAAGCCCGCTAATGCGGGGCAACCCAAGGTCGAGAATGACCAGGTCGAATTGCTGAGCCTGGATTTGCGCAAGCGCAGCGACTCCGTCTCCAGCTTCCACCGCTGAAAATCCGGCGGACTCCAGAAGTGTCTTCAGTGCGTAACAAAGCGCACGGTCATCCTCGACAACCAAAACGCGCTTCTTCGCAGGATTTGTGGACCTCATGTTGGAAAAGTATCCTACGCCCGGCTGGACTCAGCGTCAATCATGCCTGCGCATCTCCCGCTCGCGAATCGTGGTGAAGATCACAGGTGTGACGATGAGAACGTGAATTAGCGAGCTCACCATCCCTCCCAGAACCGGCGTGGCCAGTGGTTTCATGACTTCTGCGCCCGTTCGTGTTGACCACATGATTGGCAAAAGGCCGGCCACAACGGTTGCCACGGTCATCACCTTAGGCCGAAGCCGCAGCAATGCTCCGTCCATGACGGCCTCGTGCAGCGCTTCGATCGTGAGCTTGCCGGTTGCGGCGATTTTCCGCCGAACGGCCTCTTCAAGGTAAATGACCATCACGATGCCGGTCTGAACGGCCGTGCCGAATAACGCAATAAATCCGACCCAGACAGCGACCGAGAAGTTGTATCCGAGAAATTTCAGCAGAAAGATTCCGCCCGTCATAGCGAACGGCACGGCTAGCACGACATGTAAGGCTTCTTTAGCGGACTGATAGGTCATGTAAAGCAGCACAAAAATGATGACGAGCACGATGGGTATGACGATTTGCAGCCGCTGCTTGGCCCGGATCTGGTTTTCATACTGGCCGCTCCACTCGACGTAATAGCCGGGCGGCATGGCCACACGCTGTGCGACAACACGCTTGGCCTCTTCGACGAATCCTCCGACATCACGGCCGCGCACATTCATCAGCACCGTTCCCCGGAGCAATCCGCTTTCGCTGGTGATCATCGACGGACCCATCACAATTCGAAGATCCGCAATCGCCCCCAGGGGAATTTGCGTTCCGTTTGGCGCCGCAACGATCACGTTGCGTAGCCCCTCGATATCTTCGCGAAAATCTCGCGCGTACCGCACACGCACGGGAAAACGCTGCCGGCCTTCAATCGTGAATGTCAGATTCTTTCCGCCGATAGCGGATTCGATCACATCCTGCGCATCTCCGACATTGATGCCGTACCGCGCCGCCGCCGTACGATTAACGCGGATTTCCAAATATGGAGCGCCCGTGATCTTTTCTGCATAGAGATCGACCGCTCCTGGAACATCGTGCAGCACACGCTCGATTTCGGCAGACTTCCTTTCTATGGTCGGCAGGTCGGCCCCGAACACTTTCACGCCCACCTGAGTGCGAATCCCGGTGGATAGCATGTCGATTCGATTCCGAATCGGCTGAGTCCAGATGTTCGTAACACCGGGCATGCGCAGCCTGGCGTCGAGCCGCTGCATGATATCGTCTTTCATCAAGCCCGCCGGCCACTGGTCCCTGGGTTTAAACGTGACAATCGTCTCGCTCATGTTAATCGGCGCCGGATCTGTCGAAGTTTCGGCACGGCCGATTTTTCCCACCACGTTTTCCACAGCCGGATCCTGGGCAATGATCCGGTCCTGCTCGCGCATGATCTCCGCGGCTTTCGTCAGGGAAATGCTGGGGTCCGTTATGGGCATCCACATCGCAGTCTCTTCATCCAGGGGCGGCATGAATTCCGATCCAATCGTGCTTGCCAGGAACAACGCAAAAGCAAAGAGCGTCATGGCTGAAACCAGTGTCACGCCGCGATGTCTCAGTGCGCAACGAAGACTCGGCGCATAGATCGCCCGCAAAAACCGCATAACGGGATTGTCTTCCTCGCGATGGAGCCGGCCGCGGACCAGGAACGTGCATAAGACCGGAACCAGCGTTACAGCGATAATCGTGGATCCAATCATTCCAAATGTCTTGGTGAAGGCCAGCGGATGAAATAGCTTCCCTTCCATTCCGGTCAGTGCAAAGACGGGCACAAACGCCAGAATGATAATCGTCATTGCAAAGAATATCGGCCGGCCGACAAGGCGCGCCGCGTTGAGCGTGATCTCCGAAATTTTCGATCGATATTCACCATGCTCTTCGGCATGGTTTTCGGCGTGACGAATGACGTTTTCGGCCATGACGATTCCCGCATCCACCAGCACGCCGATCGCGATCGCGATGCCGCCCAGCGACATGATGTTGGACGAGATGCCGAAGTAGTGCATGAAGAGAAACGATGTGAGAACGGCTAGCGGCAGGGGTACCGTCACAATGAGGATGCTGCGGAAGTGCCAGAGAAAGATGACGTGAGCCAGCGTCACGAGAATGATTTCCTCAATCAGGGCGGATCTCAGCGTGTCTACGGCATGCCGAATAAGCGAGCTGCGGTCATAGAAAGGAATGATGCGAACGCCGCGAGGCAGACCAGGCTCCATTGCCTGAATCTTCGCCTTGACGGCATCGATCACATCGAGCGCATTGGCACCGTATCGAATGACCACCACGCCGCCGACCGCATCCGTTCCGCCTTTGTCGAGCAGGCCTCGCCGGAATTCCGGCCCAAGCTGAACGGCCGCGACGTTTCGTATGTATACCGGCGTTCCATTCATGGATGTGAGAACGATGTCTTCGATATCCTTCACCGACTCGATCAATCCAAGTCCTCGAACGACATACTCCATGTTGGTCGCTTCGATGACCTTCGCGCCGACATTGTTATTGCTGCGCTCGACGGCTTCGAATACCGTCCGGACAGGAATGTTGAAGGCGCGCAACTTCACCGGGTCGACATCAATTTGATATTGCCGGACGAACCCGCCGATGCTCGCGACCTCCGCAACACCCCCAACGGAGTTGAGCTGATATCGAATAAACCAATCCTGAAGGGACCGAAGGGTGCCGGGATCGTAGGGACCTTCAACCGTGTACCAGAAGACCTGGCCAACGCCGGTGGCGTCCGGTCCGAGTGTGGGCACAACACCCGCGGGAAGAAAGCTGGACGCGAGGTTCAACCGTTCGAGCACGCGTGTCCGCGCGAAATACACGTCGACCTCGTCTTCGAAGATGATATTGATCATCGAGAACCCGAAGGCCGAAGACGACCGGACGGTTCTGACGCTGGGCAGGCCTTGCAAATTCACCGTCAGGGGATAGGTGATTTGATCTTCGACTTCTTGAGGACTTCTCCCGGCCCAATCTGTGAATACAATGACCTGGTTTTCGCTCAGATCCGGTATCGCATCAATAGGTGTCTTGAGAAGCGCCCAATACCCCCAGCCTGCAAGCAGCCCGTAGCCAAGCAGAATCAAGAAACGATTCTTCAGTGAAAATTCAATCAGGCGATTGATCATGCGCTACCTCACTGGGCATTGAAGCGGGTTCGGTAAACACCCAGCAGTTGTCCACTGCGGCGGGCCTCAACCGTGACATTCCAGGGACCCGCCATCGCGATCGAGCCACGACCCAGGTATTCCGAACCGTTCCACGCCAGGTTGATCGAGGATCGCATTTCACCCATGCCCATCGCCGGCATGGCCGGCATCACAAGAGTGACCTGCACCTGAGCATCAGAGACAGGTTTACGGTCAGGATCGGTGACGGTTACGCGGAATACGCCGTCCGATCCAACTTTGGGCGCAGACGGTTCCTGTCGAAGCGTCACGGTGTACTTCGCGCCAGACGGCTGTGCCGGAGCTGTTTCCGTGCCGAAGGCCTTCGATCCGCCGAAGAGTCCCGTGATGTTGCCCGCCAGACGGGTCTGAGAGTCGATCATGAAGTTCCCATGCGTAACGACACGCTCGCCGGCCTCAATCCCCTTCGTTACGGCGTAGTACTCATCGCCGGCGGCCAGAGCCTCAATGGAACGTTTTTCAAAAACGTTTTCCCTGGCCACGTAAACGACCTTCTCTTTTCCTGCGTCGATCACCGCCGGCCGAGGAACGGCAATCACATTGATTCCGATCGGCGTTTCAAAGGAGACCTGCACGAACATTCCAGGCCGCAAGCGCATCTGCCGATTGGAAACCTGAATCCGAGCCGACATCGTTCGAGTTTGAGGATCAACGGCGGGCTGGAGAAAACTGACGGTTCCCCGCAATGCCGCGCCTGCCAGCGCTTGTGAAGTAATCGTTGCATCTTGTCCCGTGCGGACGAGCGGAATGTCGGATTCAAAGATATCCGCCTGAACCCAGACCGTACTGAGGTCCGTTACGGTATACAGACCGTCGCCTTCTTTGACGTACTGTCCCTCAGTGACATTCCGCCTGGAAACAACGCCGGACACCGGTGAATACGTCGTGATGTGTATCGTGTCCCCGGACGCGGTGGCCCAATTATCGATCTGCTGCGGCGTCAGTCCCCAGAGTTCCAAACGCCGGCGGCTGGCGCGCACCAGCTCGTCTGCTCCCGCGATTGCTTGCGGTTCTTTGCTGGCGCTGAGACGTTGCCGATTTTCAAGCGCCAGCTTGTATTCCTCCATACCGGAAACAACCTCAGGGCTATAGATCAGCGCCACCGGCTGTCCGCGATTCACGTTTTCACCCGTCACGTTCAGAAACAATTTGTCGATACGACCGTTGATCCTGGCGCTGATCGCGCTGATGCCGGTCTCCGGTTCAGCAACCCTGCCGGACGCGATGATTTCTCTTCGAATCGTTTGGCGTTTCACTTGCTCGGTCTCGACGCCAATCGATTTCTGTTCTTCGTCTGTGAGCTCAATCGATGTTGCAGAGTCCGCCGGCGGCGCCGTGTCCTCCGCCGCTGCCGCCGCCGGCGATGCAGGTTCAGAAGCAACCGGGCGCGAACCGGCCCAGGACGGAAGGTACTGGCGGAAGTTATAGCTCAACACCGCGATGATCACACCCAGCAGAGTTCCCGTACCAAGCCAGACTTTCTCACTTCGTCTCATGGCTTGCCTCCAATCCGCCCTGCACTTCACGAGGAAGCGCAGCCCCGATGGCCCTTTCAAGGTCGGCGATACGGCTGTCGAACTCTGCTAGCGCGCGGAAGTAGGAATACTCCACGTCGAGAACCGTGTTCTGACTGTCGATCAAGTTCAGGAAGTCCGTCTGGTCTGTCTGGTACGCCGCGGAAGTCGCCCGCAAGGTCGCCTGCGCTTGAGGGCGCAGGGTGTCACGATAAAGTTCGACAAGACGTCTCGCTGAATTCGCTCGAATGAGCGCTTCCTGAATTTCTTGGAAGACGAATGCCTTCTGGGACTCCAACGTGGCCCGCTGCAGACTGACATTGGACTGAGCTTCACGAATGTCAGACTCATGTTTCGACCGATTGAGCCACGGTAAGTTGAAGGACAGCTCGGCCATGTATCCATTGCGGTTCATGGATCCGGATGGCATCAGCATGTATCCCGCGCCGACCGTCATATCCGGTTTGTAGTTCTTCTCTGCCAGGCGGACCTTTGTTTCCGACTCGCGAATCGCGGCGCGAAGGGCCTGCAGTTCCGGCCGATTGTCGAGAGCGGTCTGCTCCAGGGTGGCGATCGCAGGCAGCTCGGCCGGAGTCCGATGTTGGCCGCTGACCTCGAGCGGGGCTGCAGGATCGCCGCCGATCAACGTGTTCAGACGCGCCCGCACAAGGTCTCCGTCCTGAAGAAACATCAGAAGATGATCCGCCAGCTTTGTCAGAGCTACTTGCGCCTTCAGCACATCCTGCTGCGGCACGCGGCCGACCGTATATTTGATGCGGGCGGAAGCCACGGCCTGGCGCGCGAGTGCGATTTGCTCGTCGTGCAATCGCAGCTCGTCGTCGTTGCGGAGAAGCTCGTAAAACGCGGCGCGCACCTTCCCCGCGATTTCGAGTCTCTTGGATGCCAGCTCAGCTTCGGCGATCTCGACACTCTGATTCGCCAGCTCATAACGCAGCTCGCGTTTGCCCGAGGCAGGGAACGTCTGGCTGAGCATGAACATGTGCTGAGTCTGATTGACGTCCCAGGGACGCAGGAGAGGTGTACTCCACCCACGATACATAAACGACGGGTCGTCTACGGCTCCCGCAGGAGTGACGCCAGCCTTTGCCAAAGCGACGCGTTCTTCCATGACTCGAATTTCGGGGTTTCTTTCGAATGCCGCAGCTTCAATTTCTGCCAGAGACATCGGCTGCACATCCGATCGGTGGCGGTGCTCCTGAACGAGAACTCGATCGCTGAGCGGCTCGAGTGACTGAATGAATAGGAACAATAAAAAGAATCGCATTTTGGGTCTCCGTTGGGAAATTTGCTTTAGGGAACGCGGGATGGAATTTTGGGGACAGACACCTAATTTCTGTACCCCAAGAAATTAGGTGTCTGTCCCCAAAATTCCGCGTTCGTTATGGCAGAGAGAAAACGGATCAAATGCGAAGAGCTAAGGAAGGGACTGGTAAATCGTGCGGTGGCGCGTGAATTTCTCGATCGAAGATGCCGGACATATCTGGAGAGAGTTGCAAGCCCGGCCGCTCGAACGTGGCCGCGGTTGCGACGATTTCAAACTGCGGAAGCATTCGGCGCACTGTTTTGGCCTCCGTCGCGATCTCGGTGCGAACAGTGCGTGCACAGCATTCATGCAATTGCATCTTCGCTTCGCCGCACTCATTTGCCATCTGCTTGCAGCACTCGCTTTCGCTTTCCGTGAGGATTGTATGGGGCAGGAAGCAGGCAAGCTGCGGCGCCATTGCCCAAAGCAGGGTGCAGGTCCCAGCCAGGATTCGTAACGACCGTGGCATGTCAGAAGTATACATGAATGACACGTTATTGATAAGGTATGCATAGAGGAGAACCCATGATTCAAAAGCAATGCACTCGATTTCTTATCATGGCGGTAACGGTACTCTGCTTGCTCCTGCCGCTGGCATATGGGCAACAAGGCGGAAAGAGCGCAAAGAAAGAGTACGCGTTCCGCGGCAAGGTCGAGAAAGTGGACGCCGACGCAAAAAAGCTAACGGTGAATAACGAGAATGTCCCGGGCTGGATGAATTCGATGACGATGAGTTACGCCGTCGATAAGGAAGATGTTTTGAAGCGCGTAAAAGCTGGCGACCAGATTACCGCAAAAGTTTACGAAGGCGATTTTAAAACGTTATACGAGGTCCAGGTCGTCCCGCCCTCGAGCGATAAGAAAGCAGCGCCTAAAAAATGAATATAGTCCCCTCCTTGAAAAGGCTAAGGGCTCGCGCAAAAATAACTTGGCAGAATCCGCTGCCCTGAATCCAACCGGGGATCTGACCAATGCTCAATTCCCAATGCTCAATTCTCGTCCGAAGTGGATGTCGGATTGCCAAATGATGCAAGACAAGATCGCACTTCTCCTTTCGGATGAGAATTGAGCATTGGGAATTGAACATTGGTCAGATCCTCCCGAGCCCGCATTCTGCGTTATTTTTGCGCGAGCCCTTAGCTTTTCCCACAAGTTGGTGCTGAACACGGGAGGTGAACCTGACGGGAAGGCAAATTCCCCTCCTTGGCAAAGGAGGGGAGGACGCGCCATCAAGTAAATGGCCCCTTCCTTTGAAAGGCGCGGCCGGGGTGGTTCGTTCAACTTCCGATAATCGGCGGCTGGAACGAACCACCCCGTCTGCGCCCGCTAAGGAGGCTTTGCCTTTTTCTTAATGGGCGCAGCCACCCCTCCTTCGCCAAGGAGGGGAGTTCGCCTTCCGGTCAGTCTGTTCCACGCCCCCCGTGTCCAGCACGAACTTGTGGGACATGCTCAGCCCACAGAATACTTCTCATCGAAAACGATCCGTCAAATCCCTCGATGGGAAAGCTCACCGTATCGCTCGATTCCGCCACCGCGACCGTGTAAATAATCGGCAGGAAATGCTCCGGCGTGGGATGCGCCAGACGCGCATCTTCGGATCCGGGCCACAGATCGAGCAGACGTTTGTCGTCATGCGACTCGACGGATTCTTTCACCGCCTTGTCAAAGCGCACGGCCCAGGCGGGTGCGGAGTCGCCGCTATACATCAGGTCCCTGAGGTTGTGCGTCACGTTACCGCTTCCCATGATAAGCACCCCATCATCGCGCAGGACAGCAAGTGTTTTTGCCAGATCGAAGTGTTCAGGTATCGTTAGATTTCCGTTGATGCTCAACTGAATCAGGGGAATATCGGCATTCGGATACATCCACCGCAGCACGCTCCAGGCGCCATGATCCAGTCCCCAATCCGTGCGGAGGTCGGACCTGTTTTCTCCAATGAGATGCCGCACCTTCCGGGCAAGATCAACATTGCCGGGCGCTGGATATCGAACCTCGTAAAGTTCTCTTGGGAATCCGTAGAAATCGTGAATGGTTTCCGGATTGGTGTTGCCTGTGATGAAGGTGCCTCTGGTGAACCAGTGGGCAGAGACCATCAGAATGGCTCGTGGCCGCGGCACCAAGCTGGACAATAAGGGGAACGCGCGGCTCCACTCATTATCCTGGATAGCATAGAGCGGCGATCCATGCCCGACGAACAAAACCGGCATTCGCATCGCCATAAGACCTACATATTCGCCAGAATCCCGCGTGGCTTGTAGAGTTCAGAGAGGAACTTCACTTCCCCTTCGTCGAGCTTAACAGATAGAGCCTTGATGGCGTCTTCAAGATGACCCGGCTTGCTCGCACCGATGATCGGCGAGGTGATGCCCGGCTGATGCAAAACCCAGGCCAGTGCAACCTGCGCATTGTTCAGTCCGCGCTTCCTGGCAAGTTCGGTGACGCGATCGACAATCGCAAAGTCTTCGGGACGGTAATACTGCTTCCTCGAGAACTCGTCCGTCTTGGCGCGAACGGTCTCGCCATAATCCTCTTTCCGGCGATTCCCTACCACAAATCCGCGCGCCAGCGGGCTGAATGGCGTCACTCCGATCCCTTCTGCGCGGCACAACGGAAGCATCTCACGTTCTTCCTCGCGATAGATGACGTTGTAGTAGTTCTGCATGCTGACGAAGCGCGCCAGGCCGAGCCGGTCCGACGTGCCGAGCATTTTCATGAATTGCCAGCCGTACATCGCCGACGCCCCGACATAGAGCGCTTTTCCGGCCCGCACGACGTCATTCAATGCCGTCAGCGTTTCCTCAACCGGTGTCGAGTAATCATAGCGATGAATCTGGTAGAGATCGACATAGTCCATGTCCAGCCGGCGCAGGCTGTTGTCGATCGAGTGCATGATGTGCTTGCGCGAGAGCCCGCGGTCGTTGGGATCATCGCTCATCGCGTGGTAGACCTTCGTGGCGACGATGATCCTGTCGCGGCGCGGCCCGAAATCTTTAAGCGCCCGGCCGAGCACCTCTTCGCTTCGTCCGACCGAATACATGTCGGCCGTATCAAAATAATTGATGCCGAATTCCAGCGCGCGCCGAATGAAGGGGCGGGCCTCCTCTTCTTCAAGCACCCATGGTCTCCACTGCTTTGAGCCATAAGTCATCGCGCCCAGGCACAGGCGCGACACTTTCAGTCCTGTTGGTCCGAGATTGACGTAGTCCATAGGTGGGAGAGTCTAACATACGGATTAGTTTGAATGAACGCGAGCTAAAGCCGTGGAAAGTCTACCCAGATAGGACGCGTCTACTGTAGCGGCGATCGATGCGGAAATGAATTCCCCTCCTGGGACACTGATCATTACCCACAAGTCGTCCGCTGGACACGGGCGTCTGGGACAACCGGAGGGAAAGGCGAAGTCCCCTCCTTGGCAAAGGAGGGGTCGCCGCGCCATCCAGTAAATGGTCCCGTTCCTTTGGAGGCGCGGCGCGAAGCGTGAGCCCGGTAGGGCGAAACATCAAGAACGGGGTGGTTCGTTCAACTTCCGATAATCGGTGGCTTGAACCAACCACCCCGTCTGCGCCCGCTGAGGAGGCTTCGCGGCATTTTCTTAATGGGCGC
>WNGH01000280.1_pt1 | contig 55001 bp, 46 predicted proteins | sample 5400631 | NCBI WGS metagenome assembly WNGH01 (sample SAMN13153373, study PRJNA577476) | soil metagenome | isolation source: 115 cm soil or saprolite under Garry oak tree replicate 1 | place: USA:California | collected 2016-06-15 | reverse complement strand
CTGGTGCGCTTCATGGAAGCGCCGGGCGCCAGCCCGAGTGGTGACCTCGCGTGGTTGCTGATGTCCGACGTCTGCAAGCACTGCGCTGACGCGGGATGTCTGGACGCGTGCCCCACCGGCGCCATCTACCGGACGGAGTTCGGCACGGTCAACATCAACCAGGACACCTGCAACGGGTGTCGCTACTGCGTGTCGTCGTGCCCGTTCGGCGTCGTCAGCTTCAACGAGCACACCGGGACCGCCAGGAAGTGCACGTTCTGCAACGACCGCATCCACAACGGCCTCGGCCCCGCCTGCGCCAAGGCCTGTCCTACCGAGTCCATCCAGTTCGGGTTCCGCGACGAGCTCGTCGCGAAGGCCGGCAAGCGTGTCGAGACCCTGAAGGCGATGGGCTTCAAGGACGCCCAGCTCTACGGGGCCGATCAGAAGGGCTTCCTGGGCGGCTTGAACGCGTTCTTTCTGCTGCTGGCGAAACCGTCCACGTACAACCTTCCGGAGAACCCGAAGGTCCCGCAGCGCAACGTCGTGGTCGACTCGCTCCTCTCGATCGGCTCGGCCGTCCTCGTCGGGTTGGGCGCGCTCCTCGCGTTCCGTGACCGCGGACGAGGAGACGGAGGCGGTCATGCTTAAGACGCCCGACTGGGGCATGATGATCGTCCTGTACTTCTTCTTCGGCGGCATCGCCGGCGGCGCCTACTTCACCGCCGCCATCGCCGACAACGTCGGTGGCCCACGGTCCTCCCGGGTCGCGCTCGTCGGCTACCTGCTGTCGCTGCCGCTGGTGGCGCTCTGCGGCCTGTTGCTGATCGCCGATCTCGGCGTGCCGACGCGATTCCTCAACATGATGCGCACGCTCAAGTTCTGGGATCCGATGTCGCTCGGCGCGTGGGCCGTCGGCGTGTTCGGGCTGTTCTCGTTCGTGTCCTCGGTCATGTGCTTCGGGCCGTTCGAGCACATGGCGAGGCTGCGGCGTCGGATCGGCCTGATCGGCATGCTCTTCGGATTCTTCCTGGCCAGCTACACCGGCGTGCTGCTCAGCGCGACGGCCCAGCCGTTCTGGAGTGAAGGCCGTCTGATGGGTGCGCTCTTCCTGGCCTCCGGCGCTTCCACCGGGATGGCCGCGGTCTCGCTAATCCTTGCCCTGACGGGCGGTGGGTCGAACCCGGGCCTGGCCAAGGTGAAACACGCGGACCGTTACTCGATGATCATCGAGCTCGTCGTGCTGGCGCTCTTCCTCGCGCTCCTGGGCTCCGCCGCCAGGCCCATCGTCAGCGGCCACTTCGCGCCGCTGTTCTGGGGCGGCCTGGTCGCGCTCGGGCTGGTCGTTCCGCTGGTGCTCGACTTCGTCGGCCACGGCCGGAAGGCGCTCGGAGCGCTCGCCGCCGTGCTCGTCCTGGTCGGTGGCTTCATTCTCCGCTACGTGATCGTCATGTCGATCCAGTCCTGAACGCGGAGCACGCCTCCTGTCGAGGGGCCGGGCAACCGGCCCCTTGTGTTTTGATCACCGAGCCGCCAGCATGGGCGTCATGTCGGCCGTCGATCTGATCGAGGCCTGGAGCGATCTGCTGCGCCGGCGCCCGACGTTCGCTCCGGCGCTCGCCGTCTACGAGGAGCTGGTCCGGCTGTGGGCGGCGACTCCCGTCGAGGTCACGCCGCTCGACTGGGACTCCGGTGCGTGCGCGCATCGGTGGGAGCGTGGCGTGCCGATCCTGGCCGAAGCCACGCCACCACTCGACGCAGAGACCGTCGAGCCACTGCTGGGTCCGGTCCTCGACATCGTCGGCGGCCTCCGTGGCGACGCGTTCGACGGACTCCGCGCGTTCGCCGACGCGTGGGACGCCGGACACCTGACCGTGACGTCGCTGTTCCCTGCGCGCGGGCGGCTGGGGACCGTCGATCACCGCATCGGCCTCGATGCCGCGCTGGTCGCGTTCATCAGCGCCGCGACGCTGCGGCCTCTCCTCGAGCAGTACTTTTTGGTGGCCCGCGAACACCTGGCGGACGGCGTGTGGCAGCTCGGGGTGTGCCCGTTCTGCGGGGCACCGCCCGGTTTCAGTGACGTCGTCGAGGATGGCCGGCGCCGGCTCGCCTGCCACGTGTGTGGGGGCAGTTGGACCGCGTCGCGGGTCTGGTGCTCCTTCTGTGGAAACACCGACACCGAGGATCTTCGTCGTCTGGAGCCGGAATCCGGCGACGAGGGGTATTTCATCTCCGCGTGTATCAAGTGCCGAGGATATTTGAAGGAACTCGATCGCCGGGTGAGGTGGAACGGTGGCCCCGCCCTGGTGGAAGACTGGGGGTCTCCGCATCTCGATCTGGTCGCGCAGCGGAGCGGCTACTGGCGGGCGCTGCCCAGCATCGTCGACCTCGGTAAGAAGGGGAATTCATAGCGCTTCGCCGGCCGTAACCCATCGGGAATGTGGTAAAATTTCGCGAGGCGTTCACGTGATAAGCCCGACATTCTTCACTCTGGCGGTTATTGGCTACGTCTGTGCCACCGGTCTTGCGCTCGCCTACCTCGTTCAACGTCATGACCTGATCCACCGTCTCGGCTCCGTCGCAACGCTCGGAGGCTGGGTCTGTCACTCCCTGGCCCTCGTCATACGCGGAGTCGAGATGGGGCGTCCGCCTCTCGCCAGCCTGCCCGAAGCGGTGTCGGTCGCCGTCTGGGTCGTCGTGCTCCTCGAGATGTGGGCCGAGCGGCATTACGGCGTGAGGGTGCTCGGAGCGTTCGTGCTCCCGGTGGCCGTCATGCTCAGCATGTCGGCCGTCGGGCGGCCGCTCGAGGGGCCCGACATCGACCGCGCGCTGTCCGGCGCGTGGCTCTGGGTCCACATCGGGCTGGCCTTGATCGGCATCGCGGCCTTCGTCCTCAACTTCGCTGGCGCGGTCATGTATCTGCTGCAGGAGCGGGCGCTGAAGGCGAAGCGTCCGGGGACGTTCTACTATCGCCTGCCGTCGCTGGAGACGCTCGACCGCCTGACCTATCGGACACTCGCGCTCGGCTTTCCGTTCCTCACCACCGGTCTTCTCCTTGGAGCGTTGTGGGCGCGGCGCGTGTGGGGGAGCATCTTCGCCTTCGATCCACTGGCGCTCTTCTCGTTCGTCGCGTGGGCGATCTACGCGGCGACCCTCGCCGGCCGCGCGGCCGCGGGCTGGCACGGACGGCGCGCCGCCTACTTCGCGATCATCGGCTTCGCGGCGCTCGTGCTCACGCTCGGCGCCGGGTTCCTGCTCCCCGGACGGCACGGCTCCTGATGGGCCTCTTCGTCGCCGGCATGAACCATCGGACAGCCGCGGTTGCCGTCCGCGAGCAGCTCGCCCTCGAAGAGGACAAGCTCCGCGAAATCCTGCGCGAGGTGCTGGTCGAGGGTGGGATGGCCGAAGCGGTGATCGTCTCGACCTGCAATCGCGTGGAGGTCTACGGCGTCGCCGAGGTGCCGGGCGAAGCGCGCGCCACCGTGTTCCGGCACCTGTGTCACCAGCGCGGCCTGGATCCGGCCGCGGTCGACGCGTGCCTCTACACGCACGTCGATCGGGATGCGGTCAGCCACACCTTCCGCGTGGCCGCCAGTCTCGATTCGATGATGATCGGCGAGCCGCAGATCCTCGGTCAGGTGAAGGACGCCTTCGCGCTGGCGCAAGCGTGCGAGGCCGTCGGGCCGGCGCTGCACTCGCTGTTCACGCACGCGTTCGCGGTCGCCAAGAAGGTCCGCACGGAGACCGACGTCGGCCGCTACGCCGTGTCGGTCTCGTTCGCCGCGGTCGAGCTGGCCAAGAAGATCTTCGACGGCTTGTCGGGTCGCACCGTGCTCCTGGTCGGCGCGGGCAAGATGGGTGAGCTCGCGGCGCGCCACCTGGTCGAGCAGGGCGCGTTCCCGATCTACGTCGCCAACCGGACGTGGAGCCGGGCGCTCGAGATGGCCCGCGCGCTCTCCGGCACGGCCGTGCCCTTCGACGAATTGACCACGGCGCTCGCGTCCGCCGACATCGTGATCACCTCGACGGGCGCGCACGAGCCCGTGATCCGGCGCGACATGGTGGCGGAGGTCCTCCACGGGCGCCGCGGCCGGCCGCTGTTCTTCATCGACATCGCGGTCCCGCGCAACGTCGAGGAGAGCGTGGAGACGCTCGAGGACGTCTACTGTTACGACATCGACGACCTCAAGCAGGTCGTCGACGCTAACCTGCGCGAGCGGCGGCGCGAGGCCCAGCGCGCCGAGACGCTGGTCGAGCGCGAGGTCGGGAAGTTCCTCGCCCGGCTGGCCGACGCCGACGTGATCCCGACCATCGTGTCCCTCCGTGAGCGCCTCGAGTCGATCCGGCTCGGCGAGGTGAAGAAGACGATGGCTCGTCTGGGGGACGCCTCGCCGGAGACGAAGGACGCGATCGACGCGCTCTCCTCCGCGATCGTGAACAAGATCCTTCACACGCCGATCACCAAGCTGCGGGAGTCGTCACGCGCGGGCCACGGCCGCTCGTGGACCGAGCTGGTCCACGAGCTGTTCGGGCTGGGGCGACAGGGATGATGCGGCTCGGGACGCGGTCGAGCCCCCTCGCGCTCGCCCAGGCTCGGGCGGTGGCCGATGACCTTCACCGCGCCGGCGCCGACGTCGAGCTGGTGCCGATGAGGACGGAAGGTGATCGCCTGCTGGGCCGGCTGGCCGACAGCGGCGGCAAAGGGCTCTTCGTCCGCGAGATCGAGGAAGCGCTCGCGACCGGGACGATCGATCTCGCCGTGCACAGCCTGAAGGACCTGCCCGCCGAGCTTCCCGAGGGCCTCGAGCTGGCCGCGTTTCCCGAGCGTGCCGATCCCCGCGACGTGCTGGTCTCGCGGATGGGAGGAGGCCTGGAGGCGCTCAGGCCAGGTGCGCTCGTGGGAAGCGCCAGCCTGCGCCGCCGTGCCATGGTGCTCGCTGCCCGGCCCGACGTGAGGGTCGAGCCGGTTCGGGGCAACGTGAATACGCGCCTCCACAAGCTCGAGTGCGGCGACTGGGACGCGATTCTCCTGGCCGCGGCCGGGCTCGCTCGCCTCGGACTTCGCCCGACGAACGTCACGTTTCTGTCGCCCGACGTGTTCGTGCCGGCTGTGGGCCAGGCGATCATCGGCGTCGAGATCCGGCGCGACGATCGGCGCACTCGTGCGGCGGTAGAGCGTCTCGACCATCGGGCCACGCGCGTCTGCGCGCTCGCCGAGCGCGCGTACCTGCGGCGCCTGGGAGCGTCGTGCACGACGCCGATGGCGGCTCACGCCGTGCTCGACGGCGCCACGCGGCTCCGGATGGCGGCGGTCGTGGCGAGCGAGGATGGCCGGAAGGTTCTGCGCGCCGAGGCGGCTGGACCTGTGGAAGACGCCGAGACCCTCGGCCGCGGCCTCGCCGAATCGCTGCTGGCCCAGGGGGCCGCCGAGGTCGCGGGGCTCGACCCCGGGCGGTGGTCCTCGTGAAGAACGGCGGCCCGCTGAACGGACGGACGATCGTGGTCACTCGGGCCGCCGAGCAGGCCGCCCGCTTCGTGACCCTGCTCGAGGCCGCCGGTGCGTCCGTGCTCGAGGCGCCGACGATCGCCATCGAGCCCCCGATCTCCTGGGACCCGCTCGACCGCGCCCTCGACGAGCTCAGCACGTTCACGTGGGTCATGTTCACGAGCGTGAACGGCGTGGCCATGGTCGATCGCCGGTTGCGCGAGCGCGGCCTCGAGTGGGCCGGCATTGCCGGCAAGCGCGTCGCGGCAATCGGTCCGGCGACCGCTGATGCCCTCGGTGAGCACGACGTGCGCCCCGAGATCGTCCCCGGCGAGTACCGGGCCGAGGCGCTGGTGGAGCACCTGCGCGGCGTGCTGCGCAGGGGTGAGCGCGTGCTCCTGCCTCGCGCCGCCCAGACGCGCGACGTCCTGGTCAAAGAGCTCATCCGTCTGGGCGCCGAGGTGTGCGAGGTTCCGGCGTACGTCACGAAGCGGGTCGAGGCGAGTGCCCAACGACTGCGCGAGGCGCTGGCGGCCGGTGGCGTGGACGCGGTGACGTTCACCAGCTCCTCGACGGCCCGGAATTTCGCGGAGCTGTTCACCGAGGACGAGCGGCAAACGTGGTTCGCCGACGTCGTCGTCGCCTCCATCGGCCCGATCACGGCGGCGACCGCCGCCGAATACGGCCTCACCACGCACGTGATGCCCATCGAGTACACCATTCCCGCCCTCGCGCGCGCACTCAGCGAGCACTTCGCCCGACTGGGAGCGCGGCAGGGCCGGGTCGAGTCGCGGATGACGAGAAGGAGCGAGTGATGCCACATGCGATGTTCCGTCCCCGCCGGCTGCGCGAGAAGGGTCTGCTCCGCCGGCTCGTCCGTGAGACCGCGCTCAGCGTGAACGACCTCGTGTATCCCATGTTCGCCGTGCACGGTCGCGGCGTGCGCGAGCCGATCGGCTCGATGCCGGGACAGTTCCGGCTCTCCATCGACGAGCTGATGCGAGAGGCCAAGGACGTCGCGGGCCACGGCATCCCCGCGGTGCTGATGTTCGGCCTGCCCGACGACAAGGACGCCCGCGGGTCGGAAGCCTACGCCGACGACGGCATCGTCCAGCAGGCGGTCCGCGCCGTGAAGGACACCGTGCCGGATCTGCTCGTCATCACCGACGTGTGCCTCTGCCAGTACACCAGCCACGGTCACTGCGGCGTCGTCGAGGACGGGACCGTGAAGAACGATCCGTCGCTCGAATTGATCGCACGCGTCGCCGTCTCCCAGGCCGAGGCGGGCGCGGACATGGTGGCGCCGTCGGACATGATGGACGGACGCGTCGGCGCGATTCGCGAGGCCCTCGACGAGTCGAGCCTGGTCGAGGTGCCGATCATGGCGTACTCGGCAAAGTACGCGTCGAGCTTCTACGGCCCCTTCCGGGACGCCGCCGATTCGACCCCGCAATTCGGGGACCGGCGCTCGTACCAGATGGATCCGGCGAATGCGATCGAGGCCATGCGCGAGATCGCGCTCGACCTCGACGAGGGCGCGGACATCGTCATGGTCAAGCCGGCCCTGCCGTACCTCGACGTCATCTCGCGGGCCAAGAGCGAGTTCGGCGTGCCGCTGGCGGCGTACTCGGTGTCGGGGGAGTACGCCATGATCAAGGCCGCCGGACAGCTCGGTTGGCTCGACGAGCGCCGGGCGATGATGGAGGCGCTCACCGCCATCCGGCGCGCGGGCGCCGACATCGTGATCACCTACTTTGCCCGGGAGGCCGCGCGCCTGCTTGCCGACGGACGCGAGGTGTGACGTCCGCTGGCGGCATGAGGATCTCGGCCAAGGGCGAGTACGCGATCAAGGCGGTGCTCGACCTGGCCTTGCACTACGGACGTGGTCTCATCCCCATCCAGGAGATCGCGGCGCGGCAGGCCATCCCCCAGCGCTACCTGGAACAGGTGCTGCTCGCGCTCAAGCGCGCGGGGCTGCTCACCTCGAAACGGGGGGCCACCGGGGGTTACCATCTGACTCGTGCGGCGGAAGCGATCACCGTGGGCGCCGTCCTTCGTGCCGTCGAGGGCACCGGTGGCCCGTTCGAAGCCCGAGGTGATGGCCGGGGCCGCCGTGATGGTCAGGACCTGATGGAGTTGTGGGACGAGATCTCCGAGGCCGTGTCGCGCGTGATCGACCGGCTCACGTTCAGCGAGCTGGCCGAACGCGTGCGCGAGCGCGAGAGCGCCGCCCGTCCGATGTACCACATCTGAGGAGGCTCCCGCCGTGGGCCGACCGCCGATCGCCGCCAACGTCCTCGAGCTCATCGGGCACACGCCCATGGTGCGCCTCAATCGCCTGCCACAGCCGGGTGGCGCCACCGTGATCGCGAAAGTCGAGTCGTTGAATCCCGGGGGCAGCGTCAAGGACCGCATCGCCGTGGCCATGGTGGAAGAGGCCGAGCGTGGTGGCGCACTGAAGCCCGGTGGCACGCTCGTCGAGCCGACCAGCGGCAATACGGGCATCGGGCTCGCCATCGCCGCCGCCGTCAAAGGCTACCGGCTGATCCTGACGATGCCCGACGACATGAGCGTCGAGCGCCAGCGCCTGTTGCAGCGGCTCGGAGCCGAGATCCATCTCACGCCCGCGATCGAGGGCATGACCGGCGCCGTCTTCGCGGCCGAGGAGCTGCTGCGCGAGCATCCCGATTTCTTCATGCCGCAACAGTTTCAAAATCCGGCCAACCCTGAGGTCCATCGCCGGACGACGGTGGTAGAGATCCTCGATGCGCTCGGCGATCAGCGCCTCGCCGCGTTCGTGGCCGGCGTCGGCACGGGCGGGACGCTGACCGGTGTGGGTGAGGTCCTCAAGGAGAAGATGTCCGGTGTGCAGGTGGTCGCCGTGGAGCCGGCGCGCTCGCCCGTGCTGTCCGGCGGCAAGGCGCGCCCCCACGCCATCCAGGGCATCGGCGCGTCGTTCGTTCCGGGCGTGCTCAACCGCAAGATCATCGACCGGGTCATCCAGGTCCGTGACGAGGACGCGCTGGCGTGGTCACGACGGCTGGCTCGCGAGGAGGGGCTCCTGGTCGGAATCTCGGCGGGGGCCGCCGCCTTCGCGGCCTGCGCGGTCGCGGCCGAGCTCCCGGCGGGCCAGCTCGTGGCCACGGTGCTTCCCGATACGGGCGAACGTTACCTCAGCGTAGGATAGGCGCCGGAGGAAAGACTCAATCATGGCCGTCACTGTGTACATTCCCACTCCGTTCCGGCGCGCGACGGGTAACCGCGACCGCGTGGCCGTCTCCGCCGATGATGTGGGCAGCCTGCTCGACTCGCTCGAGCAGTCCTACACGGCGCTGCGTGGGCTGGTCCGCAACGAGCAGGGCGAGGTTCATCACCACGTGAACATCTTCGTCAACAGCGAAGGGATCGACGCGCTCCAGGGTTTGAAGACCCCGCTCCGCGACGGCGACGAGGTGACGATCATCCCGGCGCTCGCCGGCGGCGGGACGTGATCCTCACCCCCGCCGAGCTCGCCTCGATCGAGCGCCAGGCCGTCCAGGAGTATCCCCGGGAGTGCTGCGGCGTCATTCTGCAACGGGCCGGCGAGCGCCGGCTGCTGCCCTGCCGGAACGATCAGGACGCGCTCCACGCCCGCGATCCCCAGCGTCACCCCCGTGACGCGCGCACGGCCTATCACATCGCCGACGCCGATCGGTTGCAGATGGTGCGTCTCGAGGACGAGGGATTCACGCCGGCGGTGATCTATCACTCGCACATCGACGCGGGCGCGTATTTCTCGCCGACCGACCGCCGTCAAGCCTTGATGAACGACGAGCCGATGTACCCCGAGACGACGTACGTCGTGGTGTCCGTCGTGGAGAGCCGCGTGGCCGCGGTGGGTGCGTTCCGCTGGAGCCCCGACGCGAGAGACTTCGTACCGATCGACGTCAAGCCCGAGGAGGCCCGGACCTGATGGATTCGGCGAACCTGTTCAAGGCCGCGAGCCGTGTGATCCCCGGCGGCGTCAACAGTCCCGTCCGCGCATTCCGCGGGGTCGGGGGCGAGCCGTTCTTCGTGGCCAGCGCGGAGGGCGCGCGCCTCACCGACGTCGACGGCCGGAGCTATCTCGACTTCGTCGGCTCGTGGGGGCCGCTGATCCTCGGTCACGCCGCGCGGCCCGTCGTGGAGGCGGTGACGGCGGCGGTGTCCCGCGGCACCAGCTACGGCGCGCCCACGCCGGGCGAGGTGGACCTGGCCGAGATGATCACGGCCGCGTATCCGTCGATGGAGATGGTGCGCCTCGTCAGCTCCGGCACCGAAGCGACAATGAGCGCCATCCGCGTGGCGCGGGGCGCGACGGGCCGCGACGTTCTCCTCAAGTTCGATGGCTGCTATCACGGCCATGCCGACAGCCTGCTGGTGAAGGCGGGATCGGGCGGCGCGACGTTCGGCATCCCCGACAGCGCGGGAGTTCCCGAGAGCCTGGCGCGCTTGACCGTGACCGCGTCGTTCAACGACATCGCCGGCGTCCGGGCGATCTTCGAGGCGCGCGGCCGCGAGATCGCCGCCGTCATCGTGGAGCCGGTGGCCGGGAACATGGGCGTCGTGCCGCCGGCGCCCGGCTTCCTGGAGGCGTTGCGCGATCTCTGCACGCGCCACGGCGCGGTGCTGATTTTCGACGAGGTCATCACCGGCTTCCGCCTCGCGTTCGGCGGCGCTCAGATGAAGTACGGCATACGTCCGGATCTCACGTGTCTCGGCAAGATCATCGGCGGCGGCCTGCCCGTCGGCGCGTACGGGGGGAGCCGCGACCTCATGAGCCGAGTCTCGCCACTCGGCCCCGTCTACCAGGCCGGCACGCTCTCGGGGAACCCGCTGGCCGTCGCCGCCGGGCTCGCGACGCTCCGCGCACTCCGGGAAGGGGACGTCTATCGGCGGCTCGACAGCCTGGGCGCCGAGCTCGAGCGTGGGCTCGTCGCCGCGGCGGGCAAGGCTGGCGTCCCGTTCACCGTCAACCGCGTCGGGTCGATGCTGACGGGCTTCTTCACCGACAAGCCGGTGACCGATTACGCCACCGCGAAGCGGTCGGACGCCGCGCGATACGGCCGCTTCTTCCACGCCATGCTCGCCCGGGGCGTCTTCCTGGCGCCCTCGCAGTTCGAGGCCGCGTTCGTCTCGCTCGCCCATCGCGATGCCGACATCGTGGCCGCCGCCGAGGCCGCGGCACAGTCGATAGCCGCCGCGCGCTAACGTTGACTTCTGTTCGAAGCTGGTGATACGTTGCACACGCTTCGTTCAAACGCTCGGAGGGAATTCGACTGTCGATGAGTGCGAGGGCGGGTGTTGGAGCGCTCGGAGCCGCGTTCCTCGCCGTTCTGGTCTTCCTGGGAGTGTCGTCGTGGAGTCGTCAGCCCGCCATCGCCACGCCGTCCGCGCAGCCGATCAACTTCCCGCACAGCACGCACGTCCAGCAATACAAGATCGACTGCCAGTACTGTCACGCTGACGCGCGCCGCTCCGAGTACGCGGGCCTGCCCTCCGTCACGCGCTGCATGGGCTGTCACAAGATCACCGCGGCCGACAAGCCCGAGATCAAGAAGCTCGCCGAGTACGCGGGTAAGGGCGAGCCGGTGCCGTGGGTGCGTGTCTACAAGCTGCCGGAGTTCACGCATTTTCCCCACAAGGCGCACATCCGTGCCGGGCTCCGCTGCCAGACGTGTCATGGCCCGGTGGAGACCATGACGACGGTGGGGGCGCGAACCGGTCAGCAGCTCGGCAACGACCTCCTGAACCTGGTCGGCCTGCGCCCGGCGCCGCCTCCACTCACCATGGGCTGGTGTGTGGAGTGCCACCGACGGGAGAACGCGTCGCGCGGGACGCATGCCCCGCTCGACTGCATCACGTGCCACCATTGACACGGGATCATTCGTGCTGAACCCAGACGAACCCCGCCCCGCGCACGTATCGTTCGTCGTTTCCGACGAGCGCAGCCGCGCCTACCCATCGCTCGCTGCGTTCTGCGGGCGAAGCCCCGCGTACTTTGCTCGCCATTTCCGACGAGCGCAGCCGCGCCTACCCATCGCTCGCTGCGTTCTGCGGGCGAAGCCCCGCGTACTTTGCTCGCCATTTCCGACGAGCGCAGCCGCGCGTACCGATCACTCTCACCCACGACTCGAGCCGTGCTGGAGCTCCGTTTAAATGAAACGACGCGACTTCTTCAAGATCGTCACGACGTCGGGCGCCGCCGCAGCCGTGGCCGGCTGCCAGCAGTCGGCCGAGCGGATCCTGCCGCTCGTGGTGCCGAACGAGCAGATCGTGCCCGGCGTCGCGACGTATTTCGCGACCGTGTGCCGTGAGTGCCCAGCCGGCTGCGGCGTGCTCGCGCGCAACCGCGACGGCCGCGTCGTGAAGCTCGAGGGGAATCCCGACCATCCGGTCAATCAGGGCGCGCTCTGCGTGCGCGGCCAGGCGGCGCTGCAGCAGGTCTATCACCCGGATCGTTTCACCGGCCCTCAGCGGCGTGACGGCGACGCGTTGAAGGCGATGCCGTGGGACGAGGCGCTCAAGCTCGTGGCCGACAAGGCCGGTGAGCTGCGCAAGGCCGGGAAGGGACGCGCCATCGCGATCGTGACTCAGCTCGAGAATGGTAGCCAGGCCGTCCTCCTCGATCGGTGGGTGCAGAGCGTGGGCGCGCGCCCGCGCGTCACCTTCGAGCCATTCGGCTACGAGGCCATCCGTGCGGCGAATCACCAGGTGTTCGGCCGCGACGTCGTGCCGTACTACGCCTTCGAGGACGCCGAGGTCGTGCTGTCCTTCGGCGCCGATTTCATCGAGACGTGGCTGTCGAACGTCGGCTACGCGCGTAGCTTCGCGAGATCGCACGGCTTCGCCGGGGGCCGGGCCGGCACGTTCATTCACGTCGAGCCTCGGCAATCGGTGACCGCATCGAATGCCGACCACTGGGTCCGCAATGCTCCGGGAACCGAGGGGCTCGTCGCGCTGGCCGTGCTGAAGTCGATGGTCGATCAGGGACTGGTCGACCGGCGCTTCGCTGAAGCCGTGGCCGCGGTCAACGTCGAGAAGACCGCCGAGGCGAGCGGCGTTTCCGCCGAGGCGATCAAGCAGATGGCCCAGATGTTCGGCCACGCCAAGCCGGGATTGGCCGTTGGCGGCGGCGCCGCGGTGACGGGCACGAACGCGACCGCCACCCAGACCGCGATCAATTTGCTCAATGCGGCGACGGGCGCGATCGGCAAGACCGTGCGCTTCGGGCCGGATGCCGCCTGGAGCCGCGTGACGCCGTTCGCCGAGGTTGCTCAGCTCGTGCAGGCGATGGCGAAGGGCGAGGTCGAGCTGCTGCTGCTTGGTCCCGGCGTCAATCCGGCGTTCACGCTCCCCGGGGGGCTCAAGTTCGCGGATGCCGCCCGCAAGGTCCCGCTCGTCGCGAGCTTCGCCAATCAGCCCGACGAGACGACGGCGCTCGCGCACGTCGTGCTGCCGGCCAACCACTGGCTCGAATCGTGGGGTGACTACTCGCCGCGCGAGGGTGTGGTGGGACTCATGCAGCCGGCGATGTCGCCCATCCGCGATTCACTCCCGTTCGGCGACGCGCTGCTTCGGATCGGCCGTGGCGCGCTCGGCGCCGAGGAAGGCAAGGGGCCGCTGCCCTGGCCGACGTTCCAGGCCTATCTCACGGCTCAGTGGGAACCACTGGTCAAGGACAAGTGGGCGGCCGCGCTCCAGCAAGGCGGAGTCTGGCGCGACACGATCGCAGCGGCGGTGACCCCGAGGCTCGCGGCCGTCGACGTCCCAGCCGCGAAGCTCGAAGGCGACGGCACTGGCCTCGCGCTGATCGCGTATCCGTCGCTCCGGTTCTACGACGGCCGGACCGCCGGCTCGTCGTGGCTCCACGAGACGCCCGACATGATGACCCAGGCGACGTGGGACGCGTGGGTGGAAGTGCCCAGCGAGACCGCGACGAAACTCGGCGTCGCCAACGGCGACGTGCTCCGCGTATCGTCTCCGCACGGGACCGTCGAGCTGCCGGCCTACGTCTCGCCGACGGGACGGTCGATCCCGCGTCGGGCGGCCTCGCCTATCTCGGCGTGAAAGTGACGCTGGCAAAGACCGGCGCCCGGCGCCCGCTCGCCATCCTCCAGGCCACCCACGACCAGGACGACCGAGAGCTCGTGCGAGAGGTCGATCTCGCGGCCGCGCGCGAGCAGGCGCTGCGAGGCAAGCCAGGGCTGCACGAGCCGATCAGCATGTACCCCGACCAGCAGTACCCGGGGTATCGCTGGGGCATGGTGATCGACACGGATCTCTGCGTCGGATGCTCGGCGTGCATGGCGGCGTGCCAGGCCGAGAACAACGTCGCCGTCGTCGGCAAGCCGCAGGCGGCGTACGGTCGCCAGCTCCACTGGATTCGCGTCGAGCGCTGGGCCGAGGGCACGCCCGAGCATCCGCAGAACACGTTCCTGCCGATGCTCTGTCAGCACTGCGAAGTTGCGCCGTGCGAGCCCGTCTGCCCCGTCTTCGCCGCGTATCGGACCGACGAAGGCCTGAACGGGCAGGTCTACAACCGGTGTGTGGGCACGCGCTACTGCGGCAACAACTGTCCGTACCACGTGCGGCGGTTCAACTGGTACAACTGGGAGTGGCCCGAGCCGCTCGAGGTCCAGCTCAATCCCGACGTGACGGTGCGGCAGCTCGGCGTGATGGAGAAGTGCACGATGTGCATCCAGCGCATCGTGGCCGGCAAGGACCACGCCCGTGACGAGAAGCGATCGGTGCGCGACGGCGACATCCTGACCGCGTGCCAGCAGACGTGCCCGACGCGGGCCATCACCTTCGGCAACATCAAGGACGACAAGAGCGACGCCGCCAAGCTGCGGCATTCGCCGCGGGCCTATCAGGTGCTCGACGAGCTGGGCACGCGTCCGTCCGTGATCTATCTGAAGAAGGTTGTCCGGGGGGAGCACGCGTGACGATCGCGACGCGGGCCGCGGCTGAAGGCGAGGCGAGCCGGTGGCGGTAGTCGAGCATCGCGAGCCGACCTACGCCGACGTCAACCGCGACGTCCTGCGCACGCTGGCGCCGCCCGGCAACCTCTACTTCGCCTGGATGTGCGTGGTCGGGCTCATCCTCACCTGCGGGATCCTGGCCTGGACCAACCAGATCTTCTACGGCATGGGCGAGGCGGGCAAGCGCACGCCCCAGATGTGGGCGATGTATATCACCACGTTCGTGTTCTGGATCGGCATCGGCCACGCCGGCACGCTCATCTCGGCGATTCTCTACCTGTTCCGAGCGCGCTGGCGGACGTCCATCTACCGCGCCGCCGAGGCCATGACGATCTTCGCGGTCATGACGGCCGGGCTCTTTCCGCTCATCCACGCCGGGCGGATGTGGTTCGCGTACTTCCTGCTCCCGTATCCGAACCAGCGCTACCTCTGGCCGAACTTCCGGTCGCCGCTGGTGTGGGACGTCTTCGCCATCTCGACGTACCTCTCCATCAGCACGGTCTTCTTCATCGTGGGCCTGGTGCCCGACGTGGCGGCCCTGCGCGATGCCTCGACCGGCTGGCGGCGGCGCGTGTTCGCGATGCTGTCGCTCGGCTGGGAGGGGTCCGACGGCCAGTGGCGGCACTACCGCCGCGCCTACGGACTCCTGGCCGCGCTGGCCACGCCGCTCGTGCTCTCCGTTCACAGCGTGGTGTCGTGGGACTTCGCCATGGCGCTGGTTCCCGGCTGGCACTCGACGCTGTTTGCACCGTTCTTCGTCGACGGCGCGATCTTCTCCGGGTTCGCGATGGTGCTGATTCTCATCCTGCCCATGCGGCATTTCTTCGGACTCCACGCCTACATCCGGGAGAAGCACCTCGACGCCATGGGCAAGCTGATCCTGATCACCGGGCTGGTGCTGACGTATTTCTACGCCTGCGAGGCCTTCACGTCGTGGTACAGCGGTGACCACTTCGAGCGCGCTTCGCTCTTCTGGAAGGTGACCAAGTCCTACGCATGGGCGCTCTGGCTCATGTACTTCTGTAACTGCGTGTCGCCGCTGATCCTGTTCTGGAAGAAGGCGCGCACGAGCCCGTTCTGCCTCTACGTCGTCTCCATTTTCGTGCTGATCGGCATGTGGTTCGAGCGCTTCAACATCATCGTGCCGTCGCTCGGCCACGACTTCTACCCGTACACGTGGGGCATCTACGTGCCGACGCTGACCGACACGACCATCGTGATCGGCAGCTTCGCCTGGTTCTTCATCCTCTTCCTCGGGTTCATCAAGCTGATGCCGTCGGTGTCGGTGGTGGAGGTGAAGGAAACGATTCCAGCGCCGATGAAGGGACACGGTCATGGCGGCCACCGCTGAGACGGTCCTCGGCATCTTCGCCCACGTGGACACGACCGTCCGTGCCCTCGAAGACTTGAAGTCGAAGGGCTACCACGATCTCACCGTGTACACGCCGGTGCCCGTGCACGAGATCGAGGACGTCCTCGAGCGCGACCGTCCGGTGAGCCCGGTGCGGCTGTTCACGCTCATCGGCGGCCTCACCGGGACGGCGTCGGGATTCTTCCTCACCATCTGGTCGGCGATGCAGTGGGGCCTCATCACCGGCGGCAAGCCGGTGGCGTCCATCCCGCCGTTCGTGGTGATCGCCTTCGAGCTCACGATCCTCTTCGGGGGCATCTCCACCGTCATCGGCATGATCTTGCTGGGCCGCCTTCCACGCTTGCGGCCGTCGCCCACGTTCGATGGACGCTTCACCAACGACCGCTTCGGGGTGGCCGTGCACTGCGCCGCGGAACGCCTCGCCTCGGTGCGCCAGATCCTCACTTCGGCGGGTGCCGAGGAGGTGAAGGCGTGAAATACGTCTTTATCCTCGTCCTGCTCATCGTCGCGGGCGCCGGGGGCCTCATGGGCCTGGTCGTAGGCATCCGGTGGATGAACAACATGACGCAGACGCCGCGCATCATGCCAGGCGAGCGGAACTTCTCGATGCCCGCCGGCGTCGTGCCGCGAGGCGGCGAGCTCGTCGTGCCGAAGGAGCAGCGTGACGTCGCCGCCAGGCAGCCGAACCCGATACGGCCCACGCCGGAGTCCGTGACGATCGGCCGCCAGCACTTCCAGACCTTCTGCTCGCCGTGCCACGGCCCCGAGGGCAAGGGAGGCGTGACCGGTCCCGTCGCGACCAAGTTCATCCCGCCGCCGGATCTCTCCAACGCCGAGCTGCAGCGTCAGCGCACCGACGGGTACTGGCACAGCTACATCGTCGTCGGCGGCGCCGTCATGCCGTCGTACGGCGAGGCGCTCTCGTCTCGGGAGGCGTGGGACGTCGTGAACTTCCTGCGTACGCTCGCGGCCAAGTAGCATGACGATCCTCTGGGCTGTGCTGGCCGCTCTGGGAGCGCTCGCGTTCCTGGTCGGCGTCAACTCGGCGGACGCGGCCAGTGTCTGGTCGATCTATCTCGTGAACCTCGTGTTCTGGTCGGGCCTCGCGGTGACGGGGCCCGCCATCGCCGGCATGATGCAGCTCACCGAGGCTCACTGGTCGCCGAGCGTGCGCCGGATCGCCCTCACGACGTCCGGCTTCCTTCCGGTGGCGTTCGTGCTGCTCCTCGTGCTCTTCATCGGGCGCACGATCCTCTACCCGTGGACCACGAAGCCGCTGGCGGTCAAGGCGGCCTGGCTCAACACGCCGTTCTTCTGGGGACGGAACGTCGTGCTGGCGCTGCTGCTCTTCCTCGCCTGCCTGGCCTTCGCCCGGATGTTGCTCCGCGATCCGATCCCGCCTGGCAACGAGGACGACCGCAGCCGGCGCAACCGGCTGGCCACGGCGCTGCTCTTCCTCTGGGTCATCACGGTGTCGCTGTGGGGCTTCGACCTCGTGATGTCGCTCGACCCCGTGTGGTACAGCGGCCTGTTCGGCGGCTACTTCGTCGTGAGCACGCTCTACACCGGGTTCGCCCTGCTCTCGATTCTCACCGTGCGGGCCAACGCTCGCGGACTGGCGTCGGTGCCGCCGGGCGCCGTGCAGGACGTGGCCAAGCTCCAGTTCGCGATGTCGATCATGTGGATGTACTTCTTCTGGTCCCAGTACCTCGTGATCTGGTACGGCAACGTGCCGATCGAGACGCGCTTCGTCGTCAAGCGGTTCTTCGAACAGCCGTGGGTGACGGTGGCGTGGTTCGTCTTCGTCGTCGGCTGGCTGATCCCCTTCGGCTATCTGCTCAAGCGTCTCACCGGCCGTCCACCGCAGCGCCACACGCCGTTGGTGGTCATCGCCGTGTTCGGTCTCGTGGCGATCTTCCTCGAGCGCGTGCTCGTCGTGTTCCCCTCGGTCAGCGCCGGCGCCGGGCTGCCGCTCGGCTGGCGCGAGCTCGGGATCACGGCGGGATTCCTCGGGCTCTTCGTGCTCTCGCGCCGGTGGTTCTTCGCGCGCTTCCGCCCGGTCCTGAATCTGCCGCACCCGAATCCGCACTAGACGGTCGTCACAACTCTCGCCGGACGAGTAGACCAACGACGCGCGTGATCGCGGCGGGGCATGGGCGCCGGGGGAGTCCGAGGGGGGCGTAGCTCCCTTCGCTCGAGTAATCGCCCGGGCGCCCATGCCCTGTTCAATAATCAGCGTCGGTGGTTAATCGACCGCGTCATGTGAGTCGTGACGTACGTGGGCAGTCCCGCCGAGTCGCGCGCCCTGTTACAGTATCCCCGTGCTGACCGTCGAGCAGGCCCTTCAGCAGATCCTCGAGCGCGCGCGCCCGCTGGGAACCGAGCGGGTCGACCTGCGTGCCGCCCTCGGTCGGGTACTGGCCGAGCCGATCGTTTCCCGCCGCGTCATCCCGCCGTGGCCGAATTCGTCGATGGACGGTTACGCCGTGCGCGCTGTCGACACCACCGCGGCGCCCGTCACGCTCCCCGTGGTCGCCCGGATCCAGGCCGGCGCCGCACCCGACCACGTGCTGGGGCCGGGCCAGGCGATGCGCATCTTCACCGGAGCGCCGATGCCCGAGGGCGGCGACGCGGTGATCCCGCAAGAAGATGTGGAAGCGTCCGACGACCGTGTCCGCATCGCCAGAGCCGTCGAGCGCGGCGCCTATGTTCGACCGCGCGGCGAAGACGTCGACGCCGGCGATCGCGTGCTCGAGCCGGGCCGGCCCCTTGGACCCGCGGAGATCGGTTTGCTCGCCACGCTCGGCCACTCGCCGGCGCTCGTCTACCGCCGGCCGCGCGTGGCGGTCCTGTCCACGGGGAACGAGATCGCCGATCTCGGCGTGGAGCCCGGCCCCGGACAGATCCCGAACACCAACACCTACTCGCTCATGGCTCAGGTGGCCGAGGCTGGCGCCGAGCCACTCAACCTGGGTGTCGTGGAGGACCGGCTCGAGGCCATCGAGGCCCGCCTGCGCTGGGCCGGCCCGGCCGACGTGATCATCTCCTCGGCCGGAGTGTCGGTGGGCGAATTCGACCTCGTCCGCGAGGCGCTGACGCGCATCGGCGCCGAGCTCCATCTCTGGAAGGTCAACATGCGCCCGGGCAAGCCGATCACGTTTGGATCCGCGGCCGACCGCCTGGTCTTCGGGTTGCCCGGCAATCCGGTCTCCGCCATGGTCACGTTCGAGCTCTTCGTGCGGCCCGCGCTGCTCCGGCTGGCCGGCGCGTCCCAGCTCTTCCGGCCGCGCGTGAGCGCCCGCGCGCTCGACCCGATCGCCAATCCGGGCCAGCGGCGGGGATACCTAAGGGTGACACTCAGCCGCGAGGGCGGCGAATACGGGGCGAGGCTCACCGGGGACCAGGGATCGGCCATCCTCCGGTCGATGGTGCTCGCCGACGGCCTGGCCGTCGTGCCCGGCGACACCGTGATCGCCAAGGGCGAGATGGTGGACGTGATGATCTTGCGCGCGTTTGTTTGACTTTCGTTTTTCCAACATGCTACGGTCGCCGCGAAATGTCGATGCCTCGCCTCGCGTTCATCGCTCTCGCGGTGCTCGCCTGTGGCTGCGCGACACGGGGTAGCGTTCGCAGCATCCGATCCGATCTCGCCGACGTTCGCAACGAGGTCGCGCTCCTGCGTCAAGCCGACGAGCAGATGTCGCGCGAGACCGCCACCGCCGTGGGAGAGATCAATGCCCTCGAAGTGCGCGTGAAGGATCTGACCGCCATGGCCAACCGGACGACCGCCGACGTCGCTCGACTCAACACGCGCGTCGGCGAGACGGACGAGAGCCTCAAGCGGATCCAGGCCGAGTTGACCGCGAAGCCGGTCGCCGCCGCCGTTCCACCGCCGGCGGCCGAGCGGCCGGCGCGTGAGGCCGTGCGGCCAGCCCAGGCTGAATCGGCCTACGGAGCGGCGCTGGCCACGTACCGCGCTCGCGAGCACGGTCAGGCGGTGCTCGAGTTCCTCGACTTCATCGGCAAGTATCCCAAGCATCCGCTGGCCGCGAACGCGCAGTACTGGATCGGCGAGGCCTACTACTCCCAGCGCGATTATCGCCAGGCTCTCGTCGAGTTCCAGAAAGTCCTCGAGTATCCGTCGGCCAACGGCAAGGTGCCCGACGCGCTCCTCAAGATGGGCCTCTGCTACACGAGCCTTCGCGAGCCGGGCCGCGCCAGCGAGGTGTGGACCCGAATCGTCGGCGAGTATCCGTCCTCCGAAGCCGCCGGCCAGGCGCGATCGTACTTGCGCAGCAAGCGCGGCGTCGCTCCCGCGCGCTGACTGAGCGTATCCGTTCCGATTCGTTGACCGGGGTGAACCCTCCGGTAGATTAGCCTCGATGTTGTTGACACCCGGCGACCCGCGCTACCCGGCGTTGCTCGGGGTGATCGCCTCACCACCGAGCGTTCACGTGCGCGGCGCGATCGTCGCCGCCGACGGGCTCGCCATCGCGATCGTGGGTTCTCGTCGAGCCAGCACCTACGGACTCGAGGTGGCCGAGCGTCTTGCCTTCGATCTCGCCGCCCGAGGTGTCACGATCGTCAGCGGGCTCGCCCGCGGCATCGATGCCGCGGCCCATCGGGGCGCGCTGGCAGCCGACGGACGTACGATCGCGGTGCTCGGCTGCGGGATCGACGTCGTCTACCCGCCCGAGAACGCAAGGCTCATGCGCCAGGTCGAAGAGCGAGGCGCCGTCCTGTCCCAGTTCCCTCCGGGCACACCACCTCTCCCCTACAACTTCCCGACGCGGAACCGGACACTGGCCGGCCTCGCCCTGGGTGTCGTCGTCGTGGAGGCGGGCGAGCGCTCGGGGGCGCTCGTCACCGCCGGGTACGCGGGTGATCTCGGCCGCGAAGTGTTTGCCGTTCCAGGCAGAATCACGGCCGAGGAAAGCCGCGGGACGAACGCCCTCCTTCGCGACGGGGCTATACTTGTTAGGAACTGGGCAGATGTCGTGCAAGAATTGCCGGATATGTGGCGTTCCGCGGTTCGTGGTCCTCGACACGCTGGAAACGAAAGCGCGCGGCCGAGCATCCAGAGTGAGGAGGGCCGGGTCCTGGCGCTGTTACGATCAGACGAGCCCATCCATATAGAAGCGCTCATCACGGGTGCCGAGATCTCGCCCGCCCGGGCGGCGGCGGCGCTCGTGGGCCTGGAGCTGGGGGGTTGGGCCCGTCAGCTCGAAGGCCAGCGCTGGCTGGCAGCCGCGGTCCATGGGGAGGGGAGAACGCCTAGTGGCGACCCGTAAGCGGGCCCTCGTCGTCGTCGAGTCGCCGACGAAGGTGAAGACCATTCAGAAGTACCTCGATTCGAAGTTCATCGTGAAGGCGTCGATGGGCCACGTCCGGGATCTGCCCAAGTCGGCGCTCGGCGTCGATCCGAAGAAGGGCTTCAAGCCGAAGTACGTGGTGGCCTCGGGCAAGAAGAAGGTCCTCGACGACCTCAAGAAGGCCGCCGAGCGCGCGGAGATCCTCTACGTCGCGACAGACCCGGACCGGGAAGGGGAGGCGATCGGCTGGCACCTGGCCCAGGAGCTCCCGTTCGAAAAGAAGAACATCTACCGCGTGACGTTCAACGAGATCACCGAGCGCGCGGTGAAATCGGCCTTCCTGCAGCCCGGGAAGATCGATCTCAAGAAGGTCGATGCCCAGCAGGCGCGTCGCATCCTCGATCGCCTGGTCGGCTATAGCCTGTCGCCGCTCCTGTGGGAGAAGGTCCAGCGAGGTCTTTCCGCCGGGCGCGTTCAATCCGTGGCGGTGCGCCTCATCGTGGATCGTGAGCGCGAGATCCAGGCCTTCCAACCCGTCGAGTACTGGTCACTGCACGCCCGCCTCGAGGCCAAGCGGCCTCCGGCCTTCGTGGCCGCGCTGCGCGAGTACGCCGGCGAGAAGGCCGATCTTCGGAACGAGGAGGCGACGCGCGCCATCATCGCCTCGCTCGACGGCGCGGCCTTCGTCGTCAAGACGGTGACGCGCGGCGAACGCCGACGCAATCCGGCGCCACCGTTCATCACGTCGACGCTCCAGCAAGAGGCGGGACGAAAGCTCGGCTTCTCGGCCAAGAAGACGATGATGCTCGCCCAGCAGCTCTACGAGGGCATCGACGTCGGCGAGCAGGGCGCGGTCGGCCTCATCACCTACATGCGAACCGACTCCGTGCGCATCGCCGCCGAGGCTCAGGCGCAAGCGCGGGAATGGGTTACCGGCCGTTTCGGCGCCGAGTATCTGCCGGCGAGCCCGCCCGTGTACAAGTCGCGCGGCAGCGCGCAGGAAGCCCACGAAGCGATCCGGCCGTCGGACACGACGCGTGAGCCCAAGCACATCGCGCGCAGCCTGAACAAGGACCAGCTCGCCCTCTACCGGCTGATCTGGGAGCGCTTCCTGGCCAGTCAGATGAATCCCGCGGTCTACGACACCGTGAGCGCCGACATCGAGGCTGGTCGCGCGATCTTCCGCGCCCAGGGTCAGACGCTCAAGTTCAAGGGCTTCACCGCCGTGTACGTGGAGAGCCGCGAGGAGGAGGCGTCCGACGACGAGGACGCCGAGCGGGCCATGCCCCTGCTCGAGGAGGGCGAGCGCCTGACGCTGCTGGGCCTCGACCCCAAGCAACACTTCACCCAGCCCCCGCCGCGCTATTCGGAAGCGGCGCTCATCAAGGCGCTGGAGGAGCTGGGGATCGGCCGGCCGTCGACCTACGCGTCGATCCTGGGCACGATCATCAACGACCGGGGCTACGTTCACCGCGAGCGACGGACGCTGTTCCCGACCGAGCTCGGCATCGCCGTCACCGACAAGCTCATTCCCTACTTCGCCGACATCATGAACGTCGAGTTCACGGCCCAGATGGAGAGCGAGCTCGACAAGGTCGAGGAAGGCGAGCTCAAGTGGGCGGACGCCGTCGAGGACTTCTACAAGCCCTTCACGGTGGACCTCAAGCGCGCCAAGCAGGAGATGAAGAGTGAGAAGGCCGGCGAGCCGACGGGTGAGGCCTGCCCGGAGTGCGGCGAGGACCTCCTCAAGCGCCGCGGCCGCTTCGGTCCCTTCATCGCGTGCTCGGCGTATCCGGAGTGCCGCTACACGCGCAACCTGAACGGTGAAGGCAAGGTCGAGGACGAGACGACCAACGAGACGTGTGCGACCTGCGGCCGCCCGATGGTGATCAAGCACGGACGCTTCGGCAAATTCATCGCCTGTTCGGGCTATCCGGAATGCAAGACGACGAAGCCGGTCACGCTCGGCATTCCGTGTCCCGAGTCGGGATGCCAGGGCGAGCTGGTCCAGCGCCGTTCCAAGCGCGGCCGCACGTTCTATGGCTGCTCGGCGTATCCGACCTGCAAGTTCGTGCTGTGGCAACGCCCGGTGGCGGAGCCGTGCCCGAAGTGCGAGGCGCCCTTCACCGTCGAACGCGTGGCCCGCAACCGGACGACACGGTCCTGCGCGCGCGCGGGCTGTGACTTCCGGCGGGAGGTCGAACAGCCGGTGGCATGACCGATCCGCGCGCTGCGTTTCTGCGGTACCTCGAAGTGGAGAAGAACGCCTCGCCGCACACGCTCCGAAGCTACCGAACCGATCTCCGTCAGTTCTGTGAGTACCTCGCCTCGGATGCTGGCCGGAGCACCGCCAGCACCGGCGGAGGCGCTCCGCCAGTGAAGATCCAGACCGTCGACACGCGTCAGGTGCGCGGCTGGCTGGCCAGCCTGCACGGCCGCGGGCTCGACGCCGCGTCGATCGCCCGCAAGCTGGCCGCGGTGCGGAGCTGGATGAGGTTCCTCGCGCGTCGCTGGCACCTCGAGCGCAATCCGGCGCGCGACGTCCGGGGTCCGCGGCTCGGGCGCAAGCTCGTCTCCTTCCTTCCGACCGACGAATCCCAGGCGCTCTTCGACGCGGGGGATCTCGGTGTGGGCGACCGCGCCGTGCTGGAGCTGCTCTACGCCACCGGGCTCCGCGTGTCCGAGCTGGCCGGGTTGACGCTCGCCGACGTGGATACCGAGACCAGGACCGTGAGGGTCGTCGGCAAGGGACGCAAGGAGCGCATCGTGCCGTATGGCGCCAAGGCCGCGCACGCCCTCGAGGCGCACCTCGCCGTCCGCGGTGTGACGAAGGGGCCGCTCTTCGTCGGCGCGCGGGGCCGCGCGCTCGGGGTTCGCGGGATCTACGAGCTCGTCCGACGGTGCGCGCGCGCGAGCGGAATCACGCGGCGAGTGAGTCCGCACACGCTCCGCCACACGTTCGCCACGCACCTGCTCGACCGGGGCGCCGATCTCCGCCTGATCCAGGACCTGCTCGGCCACAGCCGATTGTCGACCACCCAGCGATATACTCACGTCGGCTCGGCCCAGCTCATGAAGATCTACGACAAAGCGCACCCTCGGGCACGCCAGAGCTCGACATGATCGATCGGGATCACGACCGCTCCCGCAACGCCGGGACGACCTTCCACGCGACGACCGTGCTCTGCGTCCGCCACCGCGGCCAGGTCGCGATGGCCGGCGACGGCCAGGTGACGATCGGCAACACCGTGGTGAAGGCCGGCGCCCGCAAGGTCCGCAAGCTCTATCAGGACCGCGTGCTGGCCGGCTTCGCCGGCGCCGCCGCCGACGCGTTCACGCTCTTCGCGCGCTTCGAGGCGAAGCTCGAAGAGCATCGCGGCAACCTGGCCCGGTCGGCGGTGGAGCTGGCCAAGGACTGGCGCTCCGACCGGGTGCTGCGCCGGCTCGAGGCCTTGCTGGCCGTCGCCGACCGTGAGCACGCGTTCATCGTCTCGGGCACCGGAGACCTCATCGAGCCCGACGACGGCCTCATCGGCATCGGCTCGGGCGGTGCCTTCGCGCTGGCGGCGGCCCGGGCGCTGGTCGGTCATTCCGATCTCGACGCCAAGGCGATCGTCACCGAGGCGATGCGGATCGCCGCCGGCATCTGCATCTACACCAACGACCACATCACTGTCGAAGTCTTATGATCAATCAATCGGGGAAACGTACGAAGCCCCGCGCACCTCGACCACGCCACCCACGGTTCGAGCCGGACGCCGTGGCTCCGATACAATGTCCTCCTTAACGCCCACCCAGATCGTCGCCGAGCTCGATCGCTACATCGTCGGGCAAACGCGAGCCAAGCGCGCGGTGGCGATCGCGCTGCGCAACCGCTGGCGCCGGCAGAACCTGCCCGCCGAGCTGCGCGACGAGGTGGCGCCGAAGAACATCATCATGATCGGCCCCACCGGCGTGGGCAAAACGGAGATCGCGCGCCGGCTCGCGAAGCTCGCCCAGGCACCCTTCGTCAAGGTCGAAGCCTCCAAGTACACCGAGGTCGGCTACGTCGGACGCGACGTGGAGTCGATGATCCGCGAGCTGACCGAGCTCGGCGTCACCATGGTCAAGGCCGAGATGACCGCTGCCGTCCACGAGAAGGCCGAGCAGCAGGCCGAGGACCGTCTGCTCGACCTCCTGCTGCCCCGCCGCGGCGACGAAGCGTACGCGAGTCCGTCGCTCGAGGAAGTCGGCCCCTCGTCGCGCGAGACGACGCGCGAGAAGCTCCGCGCCCAGCTCAGGGGCGGGAAGCTCGACGACCGGATGGTGGAGCTGGAGACCCAGCAGTCGACGATCCCCATGGTCGAGGTGCTGTCGGGGCAGGGCATGGAGGAGATGGGCATCAACCTGCGCGAGATGCTCTCGAACATCCTGCCGGCCCGGACCAAGGTTCGCCGCATGCGGGTCGGCGAGGCCCGGCGGCTCCTGGTGCAGGAGGAGGCGCAGAAGCTGATCGACCCCGAGGAGGCGGTGAGCCAGGCGATCCGCCGCGTCGAGAACTCCGGCATCGTCTTCCTCGACGAGCTCGACAAGGTGGCCGGCCGGGAGGGCGGGCACGGCCCCGAGGTGAGCCGGGAAGGCGTGCAGCGCGACCTGTTGCCCATCGTCGAGGGCTCGGCCGTCACGACGAAGTACGGGATCGTGCGGACGGATCACATCCTGTTCATCGCGGCCGGCGCGTTCCACGTGTCCAAGCCCTCGGACCTCATCCCGGAGCTGCAAGGCCGCTTCCCCATCCGTGTCGAGCTTGACCCCTTGACGCGCGAGGATTTCGTCCGCATCCTGACGGAACCTCGGAACGCGCTGATTCGCCAGTACGTCGAGCTGCTTCGCACGGAGCGCGTGACGCTGGCCTTCACGGCGGATGCGATCGACGCCATCGCCGAGATCGCCATGCGGGTGAACACGGCGACCGAGAACATCGGGGCCCGGCGCCTCTACACGGTCATGGAGAAGCTCTTGGACGAGATCTCGTTCGACGCGCCCGACCTGCCGGGCAAGGAGCTCACGATCGACGCCGGCTACGTGCACGCGCGCCTGGGCGAGCTCACCCGCGACCAGGACCTCTCGCGGTACATCCTGTGATGGCGAGGTCGTGATGGAGGAGGCGCTGCGGCGGGCCGAGATCCTGATGGAGGCGCTTCCCTACATCCGGGAGTTCCGCGGCAAGTCGATCATCATCAAGTACGGCGGCGCCGCGATGGAACAGGCCAACCTCAAAGAGGGCTTCGCTCTCGATGTGATCCTGCTCCATCTCGTCGGTATTCATCCGATCATCGTGCACGGGGGCGGGCCCCAGATCGGCGCGCTGATGAAGCGCCTCGGCAAGGAGCCACGCTTCGTGGGCGGCATGCGGGTGACCGACGAGGAGACCGTCGAGATCGTCGAGATGGTCCTGGTCGGCAAGATCAACAAGGAGATCGTCGGCCTCATCAATCTTCACGGCGGGCGGGCGGTCGGCCTCTCCGGCAAGGATGCCAACCTGCTGCGCGCGCGCCGCCGGCCGCACCGGATGCCGAGCGGCGAGGAGATCGACATCGGCCTGGTGGGCGAGGTCGAGATGGTCAACCCCGAGCCGATCCGCCTGCTCGAGGAGAACGGCTTCGTTCCCGTCATCGCGCCGGTCGGTGTCGGCCGCGACGGCGAGACGTACAACATCAACGCCGACCTCGTGGCCGGGCAGGTGGCGGCCGCGCTGGGGGCCGAGAAGCTGATCCACCTGACGGACGTGCAGGGCATCAAGGACGCCGGGGGGCGTCTGGTGAGCACGCTGAGCCGCAAGGATGCCGAGCGCCTGGTGCACGACGGCGTCATCGACGGCGGGATGCTGCCCAAGGTGGAATCGGCGCTGCGCGCGCTGGAGGGCGGGACGGCAAAGGCGCACATCATCGACGGGCGCGTGCCTCACGCGATCCTGCTCGAGCTGTTCACGCGGGAAGGTATCGGAACCGAGATCGTTCTCTAAGGGGATCGACATGGACACGAAGCAGCTGCTCGAGTCGTCGGCGACCTATCTGATGGCGAACGTGGCCCGCGCGCCCCTCGTGCTCGTGCGCGGCGATGGCATGCGTGTGTGGGACACCGACGGCCGCGAGTACCTCGACTTCGGCGCGGGCCTGGCCGTCACCGCGCTCGGTCATTCCCACTCCCGCGTGACGGGCGCCATCCGCGAGGCCGCCGCCACGCTGCTGCACGTGTCGAACCTCTACCACAACGTGCCGCAGATCCATCTGGCCAGGCTCCTCTGCGAGCACTCGTTCGCCGATCTCGCCTATTTTTCCAACTCGGGTGCCGAGGCCAACGAGGCGGCGATCAAGATGGCCCGCAAGTACGCCAAGGAGCGCTTCTCGACCGATCGGTACGAGATCATCGCCACCCACAATTCGTTCCACGGCCGCACGATGGCGACGGTGACCGCGACCGGCCAGCCGAAGTACCACCACGGCTTCGAGCCGCTCGTCCCCGGCTTCAAGCACGTGCCGTACAACGACCTGCGCGCCATGGAGATGGCCGTCGACAACCGGACGGCCGCGATCCTCGTCGAGCCCATCCAGGGCGAAGGCGGCGTGCACATTCCCGACGACGACTACCTCCCCGGGCTGCGCAAGCTGTGCGACGAGTCGGGGGCTTTGCTGATCCTCGATGAGATCCAGACCGGCGTCGGACGCACCGGTCGTCTGTGGGCCTACGAGCACAGTGGGATCGAGCCCGACGTCATGACGGTGGCCAAGGCGCTGGCGAACGGCCTGCCCATCGGCGCCACGCTGGCGACGCGCGACGCCGGCAGTGTCCTGACCCCGGGAACCCACGGCACCACGTTCGGAGGCAACCCGTTCGTCACCGCGGTTGCCATCGCGAGCTTCACGACCGTCCTCGACGAGAAGATTCCCGAGCGCGCGGCCCGGATCGGCCGGTACCTGATGGAAGGTCTGCGCCGCATGGCCACGACGCGGCCCGTCATCCGCGCGGTCCGGGGCAGAGGCCTGCTCATCGGCGCCGAGCTGTCGGTGGCGGCCGGTCCCATCGTGGACGCGTGTCGAGAAGACGGCGTGCTCATCCTGAGCGCGGGCGAGAAGGTCGTCCGGATGGCGCCGCCGCTGATCGTCGAGGAGCGTGACTGCGACCGCGCCCTGGCCACGCTCGACCGCGCGCTCGCCCAGTGAGCCACTTCCTCTCGGCGGCGGACCTGAGCCGCGAGCGCGCGCAGCACCTGTTCGAGGTGGCGGCGGCGCTCAAGCAGGGCTGGAAAGCCGGCCGGCGCGGCGCCCCGCTGAGCGGACGGACGCTGGCGTTGATCTTCGAGAAGCCGTCGCTCAGGACGCGGGTGACGTTCGAGGTCGGGGTCGTCCAGTTGGGCGGCCGCGCGGTGCATCTCTCCGGTCCCGAGATCGGGCTCGGCACGCGCGAGTCGGTTCCCGATGCCGCGCGCAACCTCTCGCTCTGGGTCGACGGGATCGCCGCGCGGGTGTACTTGCACGAGACCGTGGAAGGCCTCGCCCGCCACGCGACGGTGCCGGTGATCAACGCGCTCAGCGACTTCGAGCACCCGTGCCAGGCGCTCGCTGACTTCTTCACGCTCTGGGAACGCGGCATCGACCTCGGCGCGATCCGCCTCGCCTGGGTCGGTGACGGCAACAACGTGTGCCACTCGCTGATCCTGCTCGGAGCGCTCTTCGGCACGACGCTCGTGGTCGCGACGCCGCCCGGATACGAGCCGGACGCCCGGGTGCAGCAGACCGTGCGCAAGCTGGGTGGGCGCCTGACCGTCACCCACGACGCGCGTGAGGCGGCGACGGGAGCCGACGTCATCTACACCGACGTGTGGACGAGCATGGGCCAGGAGAGGGAGCGCGAGCGCCGCCTGGAGGCCTTCTCACGCTACCAGGTCAACGAGACGCTCGTCGGGTTCGCTCGAGGGTCGGTGCTCGTCATGCACTGCCTGCCCGCGCACCGTGGCGAGGAGATCACCGACGGCGTGCTCGACGGCCCGCACAGCATCGCGCTCGACCAGGCCGAAAATCGGCTGCACGCGCAGAAGGCCGTGATCCTCGACCTCCTGGGCGGCTCGCTCGACGATGTCTGACCCGAAGAAAGTCGTCCTCGCCTACTCGGGTGGGCTCGACACCTCGGTGATTCTCCGCTGGCTCATCGAGCGGTACCGCTGCGAGGTCGTCGCCTTCTGCGCCGACCTCGGGCAGGGCGAGGAGCTGCTGCCCATCCGGGAGAAGGCGCTCCGCACCGGCGCGGTGGGTGTCCACATCGTGGATCTCCGTCAGGAGTTCGTGCGCGACTTCATCTTCCCGATGCTCAGGGCCAATGCGGTGTACGAGGGCAGCTACCTCCTGGGGACGTCGATCGCGCGTCCGCTGATCGCGCGTGCCCAGGTGGACGTCGCGCGACACGAGAGCGCCGACGCCCTGGCCCACGGCGCGACCGGCAAGGGGAACGATCAAGTGCGCTTCGAGCTCACGTACGCTGCGCTGGCGCCCGAGCTTCGCGTGATCGCGCCCTGGCGCGAGTGGGAGCTGAACTCGCGTACCTCACTCCTCGAGTTCGCGCGGCGTCACGACATCCCGGTGCCGGTGACCGCGGACCGTCCGTACTCTACCGACCGCAATCTCTTCCACGTCTCGTACGAAGGCGGGATCCTGGAGGACCCCTGGGCGGCGCCGCCCGACAAGATGTTCCAGCTGACCAATTCCCCGGAGGCGGCGCCCGACGTCCCGCTCGAGGTGCTGATCGACTTCGAGGCCGGCAACCCGGTGGCCGTCGATGGCGAACCCCTCGGGCCGGTGGCGCTGCTCGAGCGCCTCAACCGTCTCGGCGGCGAGCACGGCGTTGGCCGCGTGGACCTCGTCGAGAATCGCTACGTGGGAATGAAGTCGCGCGGCGTCTACGAGACGCCCGGCGGCACCATCCTGCACGTGGCCAGACGGGCGGTGGAGTCGCTCACGCTCGACCGCGAGGTCCTGCACCTGCGCGACTCGCTCGTCCCGCGCTACGCCGAGATGATCTACTACGGCTTCTGGTTTTCGCCGGAGCGGCGCGCGCTCCAGGGGTTCATGGACGAGGTCGCCCGTGACGTGACGGGGACCGTGCGGCTCACGCTGTACAAGGGCAACGTGACGGTGGCAGGACGGCGGTCCCTGCGCTCGCTCTACCGGACCGACTTTGCGACCTTCGAGGCCGACGCCGTCTATCGCCAGCGCGACGCCGAGGGCTTCATCAACCTGAACGCCCTGCGTCTCAAGATCCGCGCCCTGCGCGACCATCGGAGCTGACCGTGCGCATCGACGTGGCCCTCACGGCCCACACGGCGGGGGCGATGCCGCTCGCGGGTGTTTCCGTCCTCGTCATCGACGTCTTGCGGGCGAGCACCAGCATCATCACCGCGCTCATCAACGGCTGCGCGGCGGTGATCCCCGTGGCCACCGCCGAGGAGGCTCATCAGCGAGCGGCGGCCCTGCCCTCCCACACCGTGCTCATCGCCGGCGAGCGTCGCGGCGAGCCGCTGGCCGGCTTCGATCTCGGCAACTCGCCTTTCGACTTCACGGTCGAGCGGGTGAGCGGGAAGACGCTGATCATGACGACGAGCAATGGCACCCAGGCGCTGCTGGCCGCGCGCGGTGCCGCCGCCATCGGTGTCGCCGGCCTCGTGAACCTGGGCGCGGCGGCGATGTGGGCGCTCGGAGGCCGGCGCGACGTGACGCTCGTGTGCGCCGGCGAGCGCGGCGCGATCTCCCTCGAGGATCACGCCTGCGCCGGGCTCCTCGTGGATCGTCTCCAGCGGGAAGAGCCGGCCGCGGAGCTCAGCCCGACCGCGCGAGAAGCCCTCGCGGTCGGCCGCCGCTACGGCAAGGACGTGGGCCGGCTGGGCGAGGATTCCTCGTGGGCCCGTCACCTGACGTCACGAGGCCGGGGGCGCGACGTCGCGGCCTGCTTGATGCTGGACACGACGACGGTGGTCCCCGTGTATCGGCCGAACGTTGACAACGTGGTCATCGGCTCCCGATAATGACTCGCGCTCGTGCATAGGGTGTCCGCGTGAACTTGCCCATCGGCCTCACGATCACCCGGATCGTCGCGGTGCCACTCCTCATCGTCTTCCTGATCTCGTCGTCGCGGGTCCATGCGGTGATCGCGGCCGGCATCTTCATCCTGGCCTCGCTCACCGACTGGCTCGACGGCGTGATCGCCCGGCGGCGCAATCAAGTCACCACGCTCGGCACGCTGCTCGACCCGATCGCCGACAAGCTGCTGGTGGCCGCCGCGCTCGTCTCGCTCCTGCAGATCGACAAGATCGAGGCGTGGATCGTCGTCGTGATCATCGGACGCGAGCTGGCGGTGACCGGGCTGCGCGCGGTGGCCGCCGGCGTGGGCGTGATCGTGCCGGCGTCGCGACTGGCGAAATGGAAGACGGTCAGCCAGTACGTGGCGATCACGATGCTCATCGTCGAGAAAGGGCTGCCGTCGTCGACGTTCCACGTCGCGGCCACCGCCGTGCTGTGGGTGGCGCTCGGCCTCACCGTCGTCTCGGCCGTGGACTACTTCTATCGCTTCTTCCGGAAGGCCGACTACCGCGCGATCGTCCCCGGCGAAGAACGCTGGTCGTGAGCGGCGTTCTCACTGTCGTCACCGCGTATCTCATCGGGGCGGTGCCGGTCGGCTTTCTCATCGCGCGGGCGTGGGGTGTCGGCGACATTCGTGCCCACGGCAGCGGCAACATCGGCGCCACCAACGTCCTGCGCACGGCCGGCCGCGCGCCCGCCATCCTCACGCTCGTCGGTGACGTCGCCAAGGGCTTCCTGGCGGTGAAGGCGGCGGCGGCAGTCGCCGCCGGTGACCCGTGGCCGGTGGCGGTCGCTAGCGTCGCGGCGATCGCGGGCAACTGCTGGTCGGTCTTCCTCAAGTTTCGCGGCGGCAAGGGCGTGGCGACGGGGCTCGGCGTGTTCCTCTATCTGGCGCCGTGGGCCGTGGCGCCCGCCGCGCTCGTGTGGCTCGCCATCACGGTGAGCTTCCGCTACGTCTCGCTGGGCTCGGTGCTGGGCGCGCTCTGCGTGCCGCTCGGCACCCTGATGCTCGGCTACCCCGCGCCTCGAGTCGCCGCGTGCGCGGCGGGGGCTCTCATCGTCATCCTGCGCCACCACGAGAACATCGGGCGTCTCCTCGCCGGGAGCGAGCGGCGCCTTGGCGAGCATCGGGCATGAGGGTGGCCGTCGTCGGCGGTGGCAGCTGGGGGACGGCGCTGGCGATTCACCTCGCGCGCGCAGGCGCCGACGTCAGGATGTGGGCGCGGGAGCCCGAAGTCGCCGAGGGCCTCGCCCGGAGTCACCGCAATCCGATCTATCTCACCGACATCGAGTGCCCGGCGCGGCTGACGGCGACGACCGATCACGTGAACGCGTTGCAAGGCGCCGAGCTCATCCTGGTCGTCGTGCCGTCCGAGTTCGTCGCCGCGACGCTGAAGGACTTGCCTCCGATTCCGGCCGCGGTTCCGGTGGTGTCCGCGACGAAGGGCCTCGACCCGCACCGTCACGTGCGCATGACCGAGCTGGTGGCCGAGCGGTTTCCCGCCGCGCCCATTGCGGCCCTGTCGGGGCCGACCTTCGCCCGCGAGGTCGCGCTCGGCCAGCCGACCGCGGCGGTGATCGCCTCGCGTGACGAGGTGCTGGCGCGCCGTCTCCAGGGCTGGCTGGGCAACCGAGAGTTCCGGCTCTACACCAATCGCGACGTCATCGGCGTGGAGATGGGCGGCGCGTTGAAGAACGTGATCGCCGTCGCCACCGGAATCGCGGATGGGCTCGGCCTCGGCGAGAACGCGCGCGCGGCGCTGGTCACGCGGGGCCTGGCCGAGCTGACCCGGCTGGCCGTGGCGCTCGGCGCTCAGCCGGCCACGCTGGCTGGCCTCGCCGGCATGGGCGATCTCGTGCTGACGTGCACCGGGACGCTCTCGCGCAATCGCGCGCTCGGCATGGCGCTCGCGAAAGGGCAGAGCCGCGACGCGGTCGAAGGTCGGACGCGGATGATCGCCGAGGGTGCCCGGACCGTGTCGTCGGCGCTCGCGCTGGCCGCACGGCTCGGCGTCAATCTTCCGATCTGTGCGGAGGTCGGCGCGGTGTTGTTCCAGGGCAAGTCGCCCGGCGATGCTCTGGCGGCGCTGCTCGGGCGCGCCGCGCGTCCGGAGGATGCCTGAGCGTGTCCGAGCTGAGGAAGGACCCCGTGGTGGGACGCTGGGTGATCATCTCGACGGAGAGGGCCCGCCGGCCGTCCGACTTCGGCCCCGATCCGGTGCAGCCTCGCCTGGTGAACTGCGTCTTCTGCCCCGGCCACGAGGACAAGACGCCGCCCGAGATCCTGGCCGGCCGGCCCCCGGGCAGCGCGCCGAACTCGCCCGGGTGGTCGTATCGCGTCGTGCCGAACAAGTTCCCGGCGCTCCGCATCGAGGGCGACCTCGAGCCGAGCGGCGAGGGCCCGTACGATCGGATGTCGGGTATCGGCGCTCACGAGGTGGTGATCGAGAGTCCGGAGCACTCGATGTCGCTGGCGACGATGTCGACCGACGCCGTCGCCGAGGTGCTGCTGGCCTTCCGGGAGCGCGTGCTCGATCTGAAGAAGGATGGTCGCTTCCAGTCCATCCTCGTCTTCAAGAACCACGGGGAGGCCGCCGGCGCCTCGCTCGAGCATCCGCACTCGCAGCTCATCGCGCTGCCCATCATCCCGATCATGATCGTCGAAGAGCTGGCCGGCTCCGCCAAGCACTGGGAGATCAAGGAGCGCTGCGTCTGGTGCGACGTCATGCGCGAGGAGCGGCGCGGCCGCCGCCGGCTCATCATCGACCGCGACGGCTTCGTGGCCATCGCCCCCTTCGCCCCACGCTTTCCCTTCGAGACGTGGATCCTGCCCACGCGTCACCGTTCGGCCTTCGAGGAGTCGGGTGTGGACGAGCTGCGGGCGCTGGCCGGTGTGCTGGGCGACTTCCTGCGTCGCATGAACCGCACGCTGCACGATCCGCCGTACAACTTCATGCTGCACAGCGCGCCGCTCCACGAGGCGGCGCTCGAGCACTTCCACTGGCACCTCGAGATCATCCCCAAGCTGACACGGGTCGCCGGCTTCGAGTGGGGCAGTGGCTTCTTCATCAACCCGGTGCCGCCCGAGGACGCCGCCACGGCGCTGCGCGAGGCCGCGTCGTGAGTCCGCGAGGCCCCGGCGCGAGGTAGACGGCCCGCGGCAGCGTGATACTATATGGCGCTGTCGCAGGAACCGGTGATGCGGGAATAGCTCAGTGGTAGAGCACGACCTTGCCAAGGTCGGGGTCGCGGGTTCGAATCCCGTTTCCCGCTCCACCCACTCCTCGACCTCAGTCCTCGTCTCACGGCGGCGTAGCCAAGTGGCTAAGGCGGAGGTCTGCAAAACCTCTATGCAGCGGTTCGAATCCGCTCGCCGCCTCCACATTTCTTTCCAGACGAACCTCGGGGGCGTGGCGAAACGGCAGACGCCGAGGACTTAAAATCCTCTGTCCGCGAGGACGTGCAGGTTCGAATCCTGCCGCCCCTACCAACTCCTTCCGATTCGTGCCTCGGTGTCGAGCGACGACGCGTGTTCACGCGTGGGGATGCGATCTGATGGGTGTACGCTGGCGTCGGGCGAGTCGCTCCACGATTTCCATCGCCCGCCGGCGCGACGTGGCGCTGCTCGACCACGTCATGGGAGTCACCGATGTCCAAACTGGCGGCCAATGAGGCGCGAAGAGTGATCCATGCGGTTGCCGTCACTGCCACCGGGCTCGCGCTCGGCCTCGCCGTTGCCGGCTGCGCGACGACCACCTCGACGAATCCGACCTCCACGACGGTCCCGGCTTCGACGACAGCCCCGGCCGTCTCCACGGGCGGGGACGTCGAGCGCTGCCAGACGGCCGGCGGTATCTGGCGCAACGGTATGTGCACGACGATGGGCGGCGGCGGGTACTGATCAGGACTTCGGGTCGAACGTCGGCAGCGGGCTGCCGAGCATGAAGTGGACGATCCCGAGCGCCTCGTGGATCGTCTCCTCCATCGTACGCCGTGACGCCCACCACCGGCGCGCGTCGTACGCTTCCCACGACGTGGGATAGACGAGCGCCGGAATCCTGCGCTCGTAACGCGAATTCCAGATCACGCGTACCCTCCGCGTGTGGTTGGCCGACGTCACCAGGATCACGCGGCGGAGGCCCTGCTTCGTCGCGAAGGCGAAGTCGGCGGCCAGCTCCTGCACCGTGTTGTCCACCTCCTGGGAGAGCGTGACGACGGCGGCCTCCGGGACGCCGACGTGAACAAGGACCCGCACCGCGCGCTCCTGGCGTGACGGCTCCCCGCTGACCTGTCGGGCGACGGAGATCGCATCCCGGCCGCGGGCGACCACGACCCGTGGGGCATAGCCGAGGCGGTAGAGCGACGCCGCCTCGAGCTCGCGCACGGGCGTACCCCCGTCCAGGACGAAGATCGCATCGCTCGGCTGCAGCGCGTCGGTCACGACCAGGGCAGCCCCCAGCGCCGGGATGCCGAGACCCACGGCGACCAGGGCCACGAGCACGGGCACCAGCACCGCCCACCATCGAAAACGTCGCAGGCTCATTGGAAAAATGAGGCTCGGCGGGCTATCTTACCTGACGTCATGGCGTCGCCCGGCGCTATCGCGTTCGAGATCGGACCGCTGGTCGTCCGCTGGTACGGCATCCTCATGGCGGTGGCCATCGTCGTCGGGCTCTGGCTCGGCCACCGCGAGGCACAACGCGAGAAGCTCCCCGCCGACGACATCATCAGCGCCGCGCAATGGGCGATCCTCGCGGGGCTGGTGGGCGCGCGGCTCTACGAGGTGATCTTCAACTGGGATTACTACGGGCAATACCCGGCGAAGATCGTCGCCGTCTGGGAAGGTGGGCTCGCCATCCACGGCGGCCTCATCGTCGGGCCGCTGGTGGGCGCGTTCCTGGCCTGGCGATGGCGCCTGCCCGTGCTGCGGGGCTTCGACGTGGCCGCGCCCAGCATCGCAATCGGCCAGGCCATCGGACGTTGGGGCAACTTCTTCAACGAGGAGGCCTTCGGGCGGCCGACGAACTTGCCCTGGAAGCTCTACATCTCGCCCGCGCACCGGCCGCCCGGGTTCGGCCAGTTCGAGTACTTCCACCCGACGTTTCTCTACGAGTCGGTGTGGGACTTCGCCGTCTTCGTGGTGCTGGTCGCCTGGCTGCGGCCTCGGCTGCGCGAGCATCCGGGCGCGCTCTTCTTCACCTACATCGGGCTCTACTCGATCGGACGCTTCGCGATCGAGGCGCTCCGTCTCGACAGCTTCTGGGTGGGACAGTTCCGCGTCCCGCAGCTCGCGAGCCTGGCCGGCGTGATCGTGGCGCTCATCGGCGTCGCCTGGACGTATCGCCGGACGCGTCCGGCGCACGGAGCCTCGAGCGCCTAAACCAATCGGCAGGACGAACGCAGCCACACGTACCTCGTCCTCTCACCCACGTCTCGAGCCGCACTCCAACGCTTCGTTACAATATCCCGATGAGACTGGAGCAGGTCGGCCCGTATCTCTGGCGAATCCCGCCTGACGCCAAGCCCGGCATGCGCGTTCCCGGACTGATCGTCGCCGACGAAGCGCTGATCTCGCACATCCGTCGCGAAGCGTCGCTGGAGCAGCTCGCGAACGGCGCGACGCTGCCCGGGATCGTCAAGGCCGCGCTCGCCATGCCCGACATCCATCAGGGCTACGGCTTGCCCGTGGGCGGCGTCGTCGCCACTGACGCCGAGCGCGGCGTCGTGAGTCCGGGAGCGATCGGGTTCGACATCAACTGCGGGGTGCGCCTGCTCGCGACCGGCCTCGATGCCGTCGAGGTGAAGCCTCACCTCGACGACCTCGTGAACGCGCTGTTCACCTCGATCCCGACGGGTGTCGGCTCCGAGAGCCGCGTGGCGCTCGCTCCGCGCGACCTGAATCGCGTGCTGGAACGTGGCGCGGCGTGGGCCGTCGAGCGTGGCTGGGGCGATGCTGAGGACGTCGGCCGGCTGGAGTCCGAGGGGCGGATCGCCGGGGCCGATCCGTCGGCGGTGTCGGCCCAGGCGCTCGATCGCGGCCGCCGCCAGCTCGGAACGCTGGGGTCGGGCAACCACTTCCTCGAGATCCAGGTGGTCGACGAGATCTTCGACGAGCGTCGAGCCAGCGATCTGGGAGTGCGATCGGGGCAGGTCACCGTGATGATCCACACAGGCTCACGTGGCCTCGGACATCAGGTGTGTACGGACTACCTGAAGACGACCGAGCGAGCCTTGCGACGATATGGAATCACCGTCCCTGACCGCCAGCTCGCCTGCGCGCCGATCGACTCCGAGGAAGCGCAAGGCTATCTCGGCGCCATGCGCGGCGCCGCCAACTTCGCGTTCGCCAATCGTCAGCTCCTGACCCACTGGGCGAGGGACGTGTTCGAGCGTGTGCTCACGCGGTCGCCGCGGGACCTCGCCATGCGCGTGGTGTACGACGTCGCCCATAACATCGCCAAGGAAGAGGAGTACGAGATCGACGGCCGATGGCGCCGCCTCCTCGTCCACCGCAAGGGCGCCACGCGCGCGTTTCCCGGACAGCCGGTGCTGGTCCCCGGCGACATGGGCCGTTACTCATTCCTGCTCGTCGGCACCGACGCCGCCATGCGCGAGACGTTCGGCAGCACCTGTCACGGCGCTGGCCGCGTGCTCAGCCGGACGGCCGCGGTGAAGGCCGCGCGCGGCCGGCGGATCGCCGACGAGCTGGCCGCCCGCGGAATCACCGCGCGGGCCACCGGCCGCGACGCGCTCGCGGAGGAGATGCCGGAGGCCTACAAGGACGTGCGGGACGTCGTCGACGTCGTGCACAACTTCGGTATCTCGACGAAAGTCGCGAGATTGCGGCCCATCGGCGTGATCAAGGGGTGACGTGATAGAGTGACCAAGATGTCTTGGAATCTAAAGAAGAAAGCCCAGGCGTTGCTCGCCGAGGAGCAGGGCACGTTCCACAAGGAATGGGGTGGCAAGGTCGCCATCGCCCTCGTCTATCCGAATACCTACGCCGTCGGGATGTCGAACCTCGGCTTTCAGACCATCTACTGGCATCTCAATCAGCTTCCCGACGTCGTCTGTGAGCGTGTGTTCTTACCCGATCTGGCGGACGTCGAGGAGATGCGCCGCACCGAAACCGCACCGTTCTCGCTCGAGTCTCAGCGGCCGCTCTCCGACTTCCATATGGTTGGCTTCTCGGTGACCTACGAGGGCGACTACATCAACACGTTGAGGCTGCTTCACCTCGCCGGCATTCCGCTCCGCGCCGCCGAGCGGAGGCCGGGCGACCCGCTCGTGCTGATGGGAGGTGTCTGCGCGTTCTCGAACCCGGAGCCGATGGCGCCCTTCATGGACTTCGTCGCCGTCGGCGAAGGCGAGGAGCTGGTGCGCGAGCTCATCGCGCTCTATCGTGACACGGCCGGCGATCGCGACGCATTCCTGGAGCGCGTGGGGGCGGTGGCCGGTGTCTACGTTCCCGGGCAGTACGACATCGCGTACCACCCCGACGGCACGCCGTCGGCGGTGCTGCCGCGCGCAGGGGCGCCCGCGGTCGTCGTCAAGCGGCGGCTGCCCGACGTCAATCGCTTCGAGACGATCTCGCTCGTGAAGACGCCGCAGGCCGAGTACGGCCACATGGCGCTGCTGGAAGTCGGCAAGGGCTGCGGCCGCGGCTGCCGCTTCTGCCTGGAGGGCCAGGTCTACCGTCCGGTGCGTCATCGCAGCGTCGCGACGCTTGGCGAAACCGTCGCGCGCCTGGCCCAGGATCCCGCCAATCGCCGCATCGGCCTCGTCGGCGCGTGCGTGTCCGACTATCCCTGGATCGGCGACCTCCTGAAGGTCGTGGAGGCCAACGGCCTCGAGCTGTCGATCTCCTCGCTCCGAGCCGACAGCCTCACCGACGACCTGGTGGCGGCGCTGGCCCGCGGCGGCCATCGCACGCTGACCGTCGCGCCCGAAGCGGGCACCGAGCGGCTCCGGCGCGCGGTCCGCAAGGTGATCAGCGACGAGCAGCTCTATACGGCCTGCGATCTGGTGCGCCAGCACGGGATCCCGAACCTCAAGACCTACTTCATGATCGGCCAGCCGACCGAGACCGCGGAGGACGTCGAAGCGATTCCCGACCTCGCGAGGCGAATGCTGGAGCGACTGCGCGTGCTCGATTCGGCCGGCCGGCCGTTCGGGCGGCTGACGCTCTCCATCTCGTCGTTCGTGCCGAAGCCCTGGACGCCGTTCCAGTGGGCGCCTTTCGACGGCGCCGATGCGCTGTCGGCCAAGCTCGACGTCATCAAGCGCGGCGTGCGCAAGCTCTCCAACGTGCGCGTCCTCCACGAGAATCCGCGCGAGGCGGCGCTCCAGGCGCTGCTGGCGCGCGGCGATCGCCGGGTCGGGGATTTCCTCGAGATCGCGGCGCGCCTCGACGGCGATTGGCGTCGAGCGTTGCGCGAGTGGGACGGCGATCCGGGCTTCTACACGACGCGCCCGCGTGACGTCGGTGAGCGGCTGCCGTGGGACCACTTCGACGTCGGCGTCAAGAAGGCCGGGCTCGTGCGGGAATGGGAGCGCGCGCAGGCGGAGTCGGCGACCGCGGTGACCTCGTGATGCGCGTCGCCGATGCCCTGGGCCGGCCGCTCCGCAACCTGCGCGTGTCGGTCACCGACCGGTGCAACTTGCGCTGCGGCTACTGCATGCCGGAAGAGGAATACGCCTGGCTTCCGCGCGACCAGATCCTCCACTTCGAGGAGATGAGCGGCCTCGTCGACGTGTTCCTCGACCTCGGCGTCGACAAGGTGAGGCTCACCGGCGGAGAGCCGCTCCTGCGTCGCAACCTGCCCGAGTTGGTCCGTCAGCTCGCTGGCAAGCCTCGGCTCCGCGATCTGGCGATGACGACGAACGGTGTCCTGCTGGCCGAGCACGCGCCGGCGCTGAAGGACGCGGGGCTTCATCGCGTCACGGTGAGCCTGGACACGTTGCACCCCGAGCGCTTCCCGGCACTGACGCGGCGCCCGGCGGAAACGCACGCGCAGGTGCTGGCCGGCATCGCCGCCGTTCCGGCGGCCGGATTCACGGGGACGAAGATCGATACCGTGGCCATGCGCGGCGTGAACGACGACGAGCTCGCCGACCTCATCGAGTTCGGGCGCACGGTGCCGGCCGAGGTGAGGTTCATCGAGTACATGGACGTCGGCGGAGCCACGCGCTGGTCGATGGACCAGGTCGTGTCGCGCGCGGAGATCCTGGAGATCCTCGCTCTCCGCTACGGGACGATCGAGCCGCTCGTCGAGCCGGGGAGCACGGCCCCTGCCGAACGTTTCCGCCTGTCCGACGGGACGACCTTCGGGATCATCGCGTCGACGACCGCGCCGTTCTGCCGTTCGTGCGACCGCAGCCGTCTCACCGCCGACGGCATGTGGTACCTCTGCCTCTACGCGGTCGCGGGCGTCGATCTGCGCGGGCCGCTTCGCCGGGGCGCGACTCGAGAGGAGCTGGCCGCGCTCATCACCGGTGGGTGGCGCGGCCGCGCCGATCGCGGCGCCGAGGAGCGACTGGTCGCGAGAGACCGCGGGCCCTTGATGCAGATCGGGCAGCTCAAGCGCGATCCACATTTGGAAATGCACACGCGGGGCGGGTAACCGGAGGGACACGTGAGCGCTGACGACGCGAAGGTGGACGTTCGGGAACGTGGCCTCAAGGGACAGACGAGCGAGCGGCGCCTGTACATGCAGCTCCAGGTGTTCACGGGGTGCGGCGACGCCAAGCCCGTCATCCGCGCGGTGGAGTCGAGCCGTATCGAGGGCGCCGTCTACCACGACGTCAACGATCCGCGGGGCATCGGTATCCTCGGCATCAGTGAGGACCCGACGTTCTTCGCCAGCGCGTTCCGCGACCTGCTGAACACCGAGCCCTTCGCCGCGCTGACCCACCGGCCGCAGTTCACGATGCTCGGCCGGACCTACACCTCGGGCTTCGAGGCCGACATCGACGAGTGGCTGTTCCGGCGCCCGCGGCGCACGGCGCTGAATCCGGCGTGGCCGTGGGCGGTGTGGTACCCGCTTCGGCGGAACGGCGCGTTCTCGCGGCTGAACCCGCAGGAACAGGGCGGGATCGTGAAGGAGCACGCGGTGCTGGGCCACGCGTACGGCGACGCCGACCTCGCCCACGACATCCGGCTCGCCTGTCACGGCGTGGACGTGAACGACAACGACTTCGTCATCGGCCTCGTCGGCAAGGACCTGCACCCGCTCTCGCACCTCGTCCAGGCGATGCGAAAGACCGTGCAGACGTCCCAGTACATCCAGACGCTGGGGCCGTTCTTCGTGGGCCACGCGCGCTGGCAGAGTCCGGTGCGGGCGGAGCGCGCCTAGCCCTTCTTGAAGGCGGCCACGTTTGCCTCGATCTGGCGGGCGTGGTTCTCGAGGTGGTCCGCGTAGATCCTGAGCCAGTCCTCCGCCGTGTAGTGGCCGGACTCGGTGTGACGGCCTTCCCTGGTCCAGGCCTCGTCGGGCAAGCGGCGAATCAGAACGGTCGTGTGGGCGCGCACGGCGTCGACGGTGGCGAGGGCGACGTCGATGGGGTGCGCGTGATAGTCGAGGTCGCGCGCCCACTGGGCCTCGTCGTAGCCCTGGATCACGGGGTTCTTGTCGGACATGAGGATCCGGATGCGCGACGAGGACTGCGTCTCCGAGTCGGCGCAGTGCACGATGACCTCGTGAGCCGACCACTCGCCGGGTTTCGGTCGCCACTGCATCGCCGCGGCGGGGACGGTGGCCAGAGCGGCCCGCAGACGTCGGGGTCCGTCGGCATACTGCTCGATGAGGGCATGACGTTGCGCTCGCGTCATCGGCATCGGGCGACCTCCTTGTCGAGACGGCTCACGACTGGCTGTTGCGATAGGTCACGGCGTGCCCATGACGGCGCGCCTGGCCTGGGCCAGATGGGTGTCGTCGTGGGCGGCCATCAACCCCGTCCAGTCGGCGAACGTCACGTGGCCGAGCGTTGGATGCTGACACCCGCGCTGCCATTGCTCGGGCTGGAGCCGGCCGAACAGATCCAGAGAATCGCGGCGCCGCCGCCGAAACGCCTCCAGCGCCGCGTCGCCGTCGCACCGCGAGTATTGACGCTCCTCGACCCAGCGTTCGGGATCGATGGCCAGCTCCCCTCCGCGCAGGCCCCACTCAGTGGGATCGGGCACCTTCGCGCCGGCGATCATGACTTTCGGATCATCGATCGCGAGCATCGTCCGGAAGCGGAGCATGCAGAGCTCCTCGATGTCACGCAGGTGGCACAGGATCTCAGTCACCGACCAGCTCTTGGCGTCGGGGCGCCGCGCGAGGTCAGCCGCGCTGTGGCCGTGGACGACGGAATCGAGATCGGACGGCGTACGGGTCAGCCGGGCGAGGCGATCGACGAGAGGGAGGCCCGCGTACTCCTCCCGCGTGGCCATCAGGGCAGTGGAGCTGGCAGGTCGGACTTGCCCATGAGGTAGAGATCGACGCCACGGGCGCACGAGCGGCCCTCGGCGATCGCCCACACGATCAGCGACTGGCCCCGTTGCATGTCGCCACAGGTGAAGACACCGGGGACGCTGGTCATCCAGTTCCGATCGCGCACGACGTTGCCGCGGTCGGTCAGCGCGAGGCCGAACGTCGCGATCGGGCCAGGGCGCTCGGGACCGAGGAACCCCATCGCCAGCAGGACGAGATCCACGTCGAGCGTGAACTCCGTGCCGGCCAGAGGCTTGAAGTCGAGCCGTCCCCCTTCGCGGACCATCTCGACCTTCACCGCATGGAGCTGGGTGACGCGCCCGGCGTCACCGGTAAACCGCTGCGTCGAGACGGCGTAGACGCGATCGCCGCCTTCCTCGTGGGCGGAGGAGACGCGGAGGATGTTCGGCCACTGCGGCCACGGGTTGTCGGCAGCCCGTTGATCGGGCGGCCGCGGCAGCAGCTCGAACTGATACACGGACAGCGCCCCCTGACGGTGCACGGTGCCGAGGCAGTCCGCGCCGGTGTCGCCGCCGCCGATGATCACCACTCGCTTGCCCCGGGCCGTGATGAAGTCCTCGTCGGCGATCGTGTCGCCCTCGCAGCGCCGGTTCTGCAGCGTGAGGTAGTCCATCGCGAAGTGGATGCCGGCGAGCTCGCGTCCCGGCACGGGCAGGTCGCGCGGCGCCCCCGCGCCGCACGCGAGCACGATCGCATCGAACTCAGCCTGCAGATCCGCGGCCGGCATCGACGTGCCGATGGCGGCGTTGGGCTGGAACACCACGCCGTCCTTTTCCATCAGCCGCAACCGCCGGTCGAGGAACTTTTTCTCCATCTTGAACTCGGGGATGCCGTAGCGCAGGAGGCCGCCGATCCGGTCGGAGCGCTCGAACACCGTCACCCAGTGACCGGCGCGATTCAGCTGCTCGGCGGCGGCGAGCCCGGCCGGCCCTGAGCCGACGACCGCCACCTTCTTGCCCGTGCGTACGGCGGGCCCTTGCGTCCCGATCCACCCCTCGGCGAACGCGCGCTCGATGATCGAGACCTCGACGGCCTTGATGTGAACGGCATCGTCGTTGATCCCGAGCACGCACGATCCCTCGCAGGGCGCCGGGCACAGCCGGCCGGTGAACTCGGGGAAGTTGTTGGTGGCGTGCAGCCGCTGGATCGCCTCGTGCCAGTGATCGCGATAGACCAGGTCGTTCCAATCGGGGATGAGGTTGCCGAGCGGGCACCCCTGGTGGCAGAAGGGAATGCCGCAGTCCATGCAGCGGGCCGCCTGACTCTTGAGGTCGGGCTCCGGGTAGGGGAGGTAGACCTCACGCCAGTCGTGGAGCCGCTCGGTCACCGGCCGGGTCGGCCACTTCTTGCGCTTGATCTCGAGGAAGCCGGTGACCTTACCCACTCGTGGCGCCCACGAGTTCCGCGAACGTCGGCTCCCGGCCTTCGCCGCGCGCCCGCGCCTCGGCCAGCAGCACCCGCTTGTAGTCCTTGGGCATGACCTTGACGAAGCGCGACTGGGCCTCGCGCCAGCTCGAGAGCAGTCGGGCGGCATAGGCGGAGCCGGTCGCCGCGACGTGGCGCTCGATGAGGTTGCCGACGAGCTCGATGTCCTCGGGCTGATCGAGCGGCCCGACGTCGACCATACCGACGTTGCAGCGTCGCTTGAAGTCACCGGCGACGTCCAGGACGTAGGCGATGCCTCCCGACATGCCGGCGGCGAAGTTGCGTCCCGTGCGCCCGAGCACGACGACGCGGCCGCCCGTCATGTACTCGCAGCCATGGTCGCCGATGCCTTCCACGACGGCGTGAGCGCCGCTGTTGCGGACGGCAAAGCGCTCGCCGGCGACGCCGCGGACGAACGCCTCACCACCGGTCGCGCCGTAGAGGGCCACGTTACCGATGATGATGTTCTCCTCGGGGGTGAAGGTCGAGCGCCGCGGCGGAAAGACGATCAACCGCCCGCCCGACAGTCCCTTGCCCCAGTAGTCGTTGGCGTCGCCCTCGAGCATGAAGGTGATGCCGCGCGGAACGAACGCGCCGAACGACTGCCCGGCCGAGCCGGTGAAGTGGATCTTGACGGTGTCGTCGGGCAGGCCGCCGCCACCCCAGCGGGACGTGACCTCGTAGCCGAGCATGGTGCCGACCGTGCGATTCACGTTGCGGATGGGCAGCGTCAGCTCCACACGCTTGCCGTACTCGATCGCCTCACGGCAGGCGGGAATGATCGTCGTGTGGTCGAGGGCCCGGTCGAGCCCATGGTCCTGCGCGACCGCGCAGTGGCGGCCCACGGTGGCCGGCACGTCGGGCTGGTAGAGGATCGGTGACAGGTCGAGGCCGCGCGCCTTCCAATGCTCGAGGGCCGGCTTGAAATTCAGACGGTCGGCCCGGCCGATCATCTCGTCCATGGTCCGGAAGCCCATGCTCGCCATGTACTCGCGAACCTCCTCCGCGATGTAGCGGAAGAAGGTCTCCACGAACTCCGGCGTGCCGTTGAAGCGCTTGCGGAGCTCGGGGTCCTGCGTGGCGACTCCGACCGGGCAGGTATTGAGATGGCAGACCCGCATCATGATGCAGCCCATGACGACGAGCGGAGCCGTGGAGAACCCGAACTCCTCGGCCCCGAGCAGGGCGGCGATGACGACGTCGCGGCCCGTTTTCATCTGACCATCGACCTGCACGACGATCCGATCACGTAGCTTGTTGAGCACGAGCACCTGCTGGGTCTCGGCGAGGCCGAGCTCCCACGGGACACCACCATGCTTGATCGACGTGAGCGGCGAGGCGCCGGTGCCGCCGTCGTGGCCGGAGATCAGCACGACATCGGCGTGGGCCTTGGCCACGCCCGCGGCGACCGTGCCGACGCCGACCTCGGCCACCAGCTTCACGTGAATGCGCGCCCTCGGATTCGAATTCTTCAGATCGTGGATGAGCTGGGCCAGATCCTCGATCGAGTAGATGTCGTGGTGCGGTGGCGGGGAGATCAAGCCCACGCCCGGCGTCGCGAAGCGCACCTTGGCGATCCACGGATAGACCTTGTGGCCGGGGAGCTGGCCGCCCTCGCCGGGCTTGGCGCCCTGGGCCATCTTGATCTGGAGGTCGTCGGCATTGACGAGATACTCGCTGGTCACGCCGAAGCGCGCCGAGGCCACCTGCTTGATGGCGCTGCGGCGCGAGTCGCCGTTGGGATCGCGACGATAGCGCACGGCGTCCTCGCCGCCCTCGCCGGTGTTCGACTTGCCGCCGAGGCGATTCATGGCGATGGCGAGCGTCTCGTGGGCCTCCTGGCTGATGGAGCCGTACGACATCGCGCCGGTGGCAAAGCGCTTCAGGATGGACGCGACCGATTCGACCTCGTCGAGCGGAATCGGCGTGGCGGCCGGCTGCAGCTCGATCAGGCCGCGCAGCGTCGCCAGGCGCCGCGACTGGTCGTCCACCAGCTTCGTGTACTCGCGGTAGACCGTGTACTGGCCGGCGCGAGTGGCGTGCTGGAGCTTGAAGACGGTGTCGGGATTGAACAGGTGGTACTCGCCGTCGCGCCGCCACTGGTACTCACCGCCCCAGTCCAGTTCGGCTTCGCCCACGGGCCGGGTGGGGAAGGCCCGCTCGTGACGGAGCCGCGCCTCCTCGGCGATCACGTCGATGCCGATGCCGCTCACGCGGGACGCGGTGCCGGTGAAGTAGGTGTCGACGACGTCGCGGTTGAGGCCGATGGCCTCGAAGATCTGGGCGCCGCAATAGCTCTGCAGCGTCGAGATCCCCATCTTGGCCATGACCTTGAGGATCCCCTTGTTGAGCGCCTTGATGTAGTTCTTGACCGCCTTGTCGTGATCGACGCCGACCAGGATGCCCTGGGCGATCATGTCGTCGAGCGTCTCGAAGGCCACCCACGGATTGACGGCACCCGCGCCATAGCCGATCAGCAGGGCCATGTGGTGGACCTCGCGCGCATCGCCCGTCTCGATGACGAGGCCGCAGCGCGTGCGTTCGCCGCCTCGCACGAGATGGTGATGCACGGCCGCGGTGGCGAGCAGGCTCGGGATGGCGGCCCGCTCGCGGGTGACGCCGCGGTCGGACAGGATGATGACGTTGTGACCGGCCGCGATCGCCTCGCTGGCCCGGTGCTGCAGGTCCTCGATCGCGCGCTCGAGCCCGGGCGCGCCGTCCGCGATCTCGAACAGCATCGGGAGCGTGGTGGACTTGAACCAGGGATGGGCCACGTGCCGGAGCTTGGCGACGTCCTCGTTCGAGAGCACGGGATCGTTGAGATTGATCTGGCGACACGACTCGGGCTCGGGCGCGAGGAGATTCCGCTCGGGCCCCACCGTCGATTCCATGGACGTCACCAGCTCTTCACGGATCTGATCGAGCGGTGGATTGGTGACCTGCGCGAAGAGTTGCTTGAAATAGTCGTAGAGCGGCCGCGGCTTGTCCGAGAGCACGGCCAGCGCGGTATCGGTGCCCATGGAGCCGAGGGGCTCCTCGCCGTTCTTGGCCATCGGCGCGAGCAGCAGGCGCACGTCTTCGTGCGTGTAGCCGAAGGCGATCTGGCGCGTGAGCACGCTCTCGTGATCGGCCTCGGCGACCGGCTGGGCCGGGAGATCCTCGAGGCGGACGAGGTTCTCACGCAGCCACGCCCCGTACGGTTTCTCGGCGGCGAGCTGGGCCTTGATCTCCTCGTCGGCGATGATCCGGCCCTGCGCGGTGTCCACCAGGAAGATCCGGCCGGGGTGCAGTCGTCCCTTGGTGAGGACGTTCTCCGGCGCGATGTCGAGCACGCCGACTTCCGAGGCCATGATGACGAGGTCGTCCCTGGTCACGTAGTAGCGCGAGGGGCGAAGGCCGTTGCGGTCGAGCACGGCGCCGATCACCGTGCCGTCGGTGAAGGCGATGGACGCCGGGCCGTCCCACGGCTCCATGAGCGAGGCGTGGTACTCGTAGAACGCCCGCCGCTCCGGGCTCATCGACTCGTGGTTCTGCCAGGGCTCGGGAATCATCATGAGGATCGCGTGCGGCAGAGAGCGCCCGCTCATGACCAGGAACTCGAGCACGTTGTCGAAGGTCGCCGAATCCGAGAGCCCCTCGCGGGTCACCGGGAACACCTTGGCCAGGTCCTCGCCGAGGACGTCGGACCGGCAGAGCGCTTCCCGCGCGCGCATCCAGTTGATGTTGCCGCGCAGCGTGTTGATCTCGCCGTTGTGGGCCACGAAGCGATACGGGTGGGCCAGCGGCCACGACGGGAAGGTGTTGGTGCTGAACCGCTGGTGGACGAGGGCCAGCGCCGACTCGACGTCGGGGTCGGTGAGATCGGGGAACATGCCCTCGATCTGGTCGGCCGAGAGCATGCCCTTGTAGATGAGCGTGTTCGAGGAGAGGCTCGGCACGTACACGAGCTTCTTCTCGGTGAAGTCCATCGCGTCGACCGCGTTCTCGATGCGCTTGCGGATGACGTAGAGCTTGCGCTCGAAGTGGGCGTGGTCTCGCACACCGGGGCCGCGCCCGATGAACATCTGCCTCATGACCGGCTCCACCGAGCGCGCGGTGGCGCCCAGGTGGCGATCGTCGGTGGGCAGGTCGCGCCAGCCCAGGAAGCGCTGGCCTTCCTCGACCACGAGGGTCTGGATCAGCGTCTGCACCTTGTCGCGCTGGAGATAGTCGCGGGGCAGGAACGTGAGGCCGGCGCCGTACTCCGTCGCCGCCGGCAGCGTGAGGCCGAGCGGCGCGCACACCTTGCGCAGGAATTTGTCGGGCATCTGCAACAGGATGCCGGCGCCGTCGCCGGTGTTCGGCTCGCACCCGCAGGCGCCCCGGTGCAGGAGGTTGATCAGGACCTTGAGCGCCTGGCGCACGATGGCGTGCGACTTTCGTCCCTTGATGTCGACGACGAAGCCGACGCCGCAGGCGTCGTGCTCGTGGCGGGGATCGTAGAGACCTTGAGCGGGCGGCGGTCCGAGCTGGTGCGGCTCCATCATGGGCACTCCATCACCTTGTGAACGGATGCACGATACTACCGGCCCGACGAGCATAAGTCAGCCCGAAAAAATCATATGATGTGAATTAGAAATGCTAATGATAGACTCACGCCTGTGCACCTCGAGACCCTGCGCCTCTACTGCGACATCGTCCGTCTCCGCTCGTTCTCGCGCGGCGCCGAGCAGAGCTTCGTCTCGCAGTCGGCGGCCAGTCAGGCCGTGCAGCAGCTCGAGCGGGAGCTGGGCGTGGCGCTGCTTGATCGGACGAAGCGGCCGTTCGTGGTCACGCCCGAGGGGCAAACGTTCTACGAGGCCTGCCGCTCGCTGCTCGAGACGTGGGAGAAGGCCAAGGCCGAGGTCGCCTCGGTGAAGGCCCGCGTGGACGGCACGGTGCGGGTCGCCGCGATCTACTCGGTCGGTCTTCACGACATGAGCCACCACTTGCAGCGTTTCATGTCCCTCTATCCGAACGCGCGCGTCCAGCTGGAGTGCCTGCATCCCCACAAGGTCGTGGAGGCGGTCCTCAGGGATGAGGCCGACGTGGGGATTATGTCGTATCCGCCGGCCGACCGCGCGCTCACCGTCGTGCCCCTCCGGGCCGAGCCCATGGCCTTCGTCTGCCACCCGAATCACCGGCTCGCCCGGCGCCGGCTGGTCACGCCGGCCGAGCTGAATGGCGAGCCATTCGTGGCCTTCGACCGCGAGCTGACGATCCGCAAGGCGATCGACCGAGCGCTCCGCCAGCGCGGCGTCAAGGTGAACATCGTGATGGAGTTCGACAACATCGAAACGATCAAGCAGGCGATCATGATCGCGGCCGGGGTCAGCATTCTGCCCCGCCACACCGTGGAGAAGGAAGCCGGAATCCGCACGCTGGCCGTCCTGCCATTCGGAATCTCCGACCTCGTGCGCCCGGTCGGCATCATCCATCGCCGGCAGAAACCGCTGACACCGGCGGTGACCCGTTTCGTCGAGCTTCTGCAGGCTTCGAACGGGGACCCGCCGGCCGCTCGCCCACGCGAGGCCGCCTCGCGCTGATCTCGTTGCCGTGGCCCCGCCACGGGACTACCATTCGCGCTTGAGCCGGCGCTCGGCCGGCTGGAGGTGCCGGATGACGGATTTCGACGACGATCGCTCGCGCGACATCGAGGAGGATCTCCAGGAGATCCGCGGGGCGCTGCTCGGGGACACCATCGCGATCCTCTCGGCTGCGGAGCCGATCTGCCTGAGCCCGACGTCGACGGTGGGCGAAGCGGTGCAGGCGATGCTGGCCAGGCGGCAGGCGGGTGTCCTCATCGTCGATGCGGACGGTCGGCTCACGGGGATCTTCACCGAGCGTGACGTGCTCCGCCGGGTCGTCGGCGTCGGCCGCGACGTGGCGACGACGCCGCTGTCCGCGGTGATGACGCCGAGTCCGGAGGCGCTCTCGGCCGGCCAGCGGGTCGCCTACGCGGTGCATTGCATGAGCGTCGCGGGCTATCGCACGGTGCCGCTCGTCGACGCCGACCGCCGTCCGATCGGCGTCGTCACGGTCACCGACGTGATCCGATGGCTGGCAAATCTGTTTCCCGAGGCGGTCCTCAACCTGCCGCCCGGCGATGCGATCAAGCACCCGGAGCGTATCGACGCGGGCTGAGGCGGTGAGGTGGTCTAACCGCGCGACAATCCTTGCTCCTTCGCTCGCAGTCCGATAAGATGACAAGTGATCTGTCCTGACGGCAGGAGCGAGGACAGTCAAACGCAGTCCGGCGCGAATCCCGACGGGGCGACTTGGCGGAAGGGGTATGCGCCGGGAGTTCGACAGAGGAAAGGATACGGATCGATGAGCGAGACGGTGGCTCCCGTCAAGGGCACCGAGAAGCCGCGCAGGGGCCTGGAACGTGCGGTGATCCGCTTCGCCGGGGACTCCGGGGACGGGATGCAGCTCACCGGAGAGCAGTTCACCACCGAATCCGCCTGGGCCGGCAACGACATCGCCACGTTGCCCAACTTCCCGGCCGAAATTCGCGCACCCGCGGGCACCCTCTTCGGCGTCTCCAGCTTCCAGCTCCAGTTCGGCAGCCAGCGCGTGTACACGCCGGGTGATCGTCTCGATTGCCTGGTCGCCATGAATCCCGCCGCACTCAAGGTGCACCTTCGCGATCTGAAACCGGGCGGCCTGCTCCTCGTGAACACGGCGGCATTCGACAAGCGCAACCTCGACAAGGCCGGCTACGCCCAGAACCCGCTCGACGATCCGGCGCTGGCCGAGCGCTACCGCCTGCACAAGGTCGACATGACCGGGCTCACGCACGAGGCGATCAAGGACCTCGCGCTGAACACCAAGGAGAAGGACCGGACCAAGAACTTCTTCGCGCTCGGCCTCGTGTCGTGGATCTACACACGACCGCTCGAACCGACGCTCGACTGGATCAACAAGAAGTTCGCCAAGAGCATGGACATCGCCGAGGCCAACACGCGCGTCCTCAAGGCGGGCCACGCGTTCGGTGAGACGGCCGAGATCTTCGGCGAGCACTACACGGTCGACGCCGCCGACATGGCTCCGGGCCTCTACCGGGCGATGACGGGCAACCGCGCGCTCGCGTGGGGACTGCTGGCCGCCGCCCAGCGCTCGAAGATTCCCCTCGTCTACGGCGCATATCCGATCACGCCGGCCAGCGGCATCCTCGAAGAGCTGGCCATGCACAAGCGCTTCCGCATCCGCACGATCCAGGCGGAAGACGAGATCGCGGCGGTGACCGCGGCCATCGGCGCGTCCTTCGGCGGTGCCATCGGCGTGACGGGCTCGAGCGGCCCTGGCATCGCGCTCAAGAGCGAAGGCATCGGTCTGGCCGTGACGGCCGAGCTGCCGCTCGTCGTCCTCAACATCCAGCGTGCCGGCCCCTCGACCGGCATGCCGACCAAGACCGAGCAGGCCGACCTGATGCAGGCGCTGTACGGTCGCAACAGTGAATCACCGGTGGCGGTGCTCGCCCCGGCGACGCCGGGCGACTGCTTCTACGTCGCCTACGAGGCCGTGCGCATCGCCGCCAAGTACATGATGCCGGTCATCGTGTTGAGCGATGGCTTCCTGGCCAACGGCTCCGAGCCGTGGTTGATCCCCGACGTCAACACGCTGCCGCCGATCGAGATCCAGTTCCGCACGTCGGCGGATGGGTTCTTCCCGTATCTGCGCGACCCGGCCACGCTGGCGCGACCGTGGGTGCGCCCGGGCACACCCGGGCTCGAGCATCGCATCGGCGGCATCGAGAAGCAGGACGTGACCGGCAACATCTCGTACGATCCCGAGAACCACGACCACATGGTCAAGACACGGGCCGAAAAGGTGCGGCGCGTGGCTCAGGAGATTCCGCCGACCACGATCAACGGGGAGGCCACCGGGGACCTGCTGGTCGTGGGCTGGGGCGGCACGTACGGGGCAATCACCGCCGCGGTGGAGCGGGCTCAGACCGAGGGGCGGTCGGTCGCATCGGTTCATCTCCGTCACCTGAACCCGCTGCCGCCCGATCTGGGCCACATCCTGCGCGAGTACCGCAAGGTGCTGGTCCCCGAGATCAACAGCGGCCAGCTCGTGCGCGTGCTGCGCGCGGAATATCTGGTCGACGCGGTTGGTTTCAACCGCGTCCGTGGTCTGCCGCTGGCGTCGGAAGAAATCTACGAAGCGATCGTCCAACTCATCGGGAGCAAGCCATGAGCGCGAGTGGAGCGGGGGCGGCCGAAGCCCGTCGCTATACCAAGAAGGATTTCGAGTCGGATCAGGACGTCCGCTGGTGCCCGGGATGCGGAGACTACGCCATTCTCTCCGCGGTGCAGAAGAGCATGCCGGATCTCGAGATTCCCAGGGAGAACATCGTGTTCATCTCCGGGATCGGCTGCTCGAGCCGCTTCCCGTACTACATGAACACGTACGGGTTCCACACGATCCACGGACGCGCGCCCGCCATCGCCACGGGCCTCAAGCTGGCCCGGCCCGACCTCAAGATCTTCGTGGTGACGGGTGACGGCGACGGGTTGTCGATTGGCGGCAACCACCTGCTGCACGTGCTCCGGCGCAACGTGGACGTGACGGTGCTGCTCTTCAACAACCGGATCTACGGCCTCACCAAGGGCCAGTATTCGCCGACGAGCGAGCAGGGAAAGGTGACGAAGTCCACGCCCATGGGGTCGGCCGACCGGCCGATCAATCCGCTCTCCTTCGCGCTGGGCTGCGGGGCGACGTTCGTCGGCCGCACCATCGATCGCGACATCCGGCACATGGAGGAGATGCTCAAGCGCGCCGCCCACCACAAGGGCACGGGCTTCCTCGAGATCTTGCAGAACTGCAACGTGTACAACGACCTCGCGTGGAACGTCGTGTACGAGAAGGAGTCGAAGCTCCAGCACGAGCTCAAGCTCGAGCACGGCAAGCCGCTCCTGTTCGGCGCGCCTGACGATCGCAAGGCGGTTGTCATGGACGGCGTCATCCCCAAGGTCGTGAGCGCCAAGAGCGTGCCCGAGAGCGCGCTGTGGATTCACGACGAGGCGAACCTCAACGCGGCGAAGCTGCTGGCCGACCTGTGGACGCCGGAGTTCCCGATCCCGGTCGGGGTGTTGACGGCGCGCCCGGCGCCGGTCTACGAGGACGTCCTCCTCGAGCAGGAGCGTCGTGCGATCTCCGACCGCGGACCTGGCGACATCGCGAAGCTCCTCGTGTCCGGCGACACCTGGAAGATTGAGTAACTCGGAGGGGGACTTCGTCCCCCATCCTCGTCGGAGGGGGCCTCGACGGCCCCCTCCGAACCCTCCCCCATGAGAGTTGCGGCGGCGAAGCCGCCGCGCGAAACAAGAGATAATCCGCTCGGAGATCGATATCAATGCCGCTGACTCCCGCCATCGTCCAAGAGCTCCTGCGAATCCTCGGCGCGGACGGGCTGGTGACGACGCCCGAAGGCCGCATGGTCTACGAGGCAGACATGCACACCTTCTACAAGGGCGCTCCCGACGCCGTGGCCCTGCCGCGAACCACCGCCCAGGTGCAAGCCGTCGTGAAGCTCTGTCGGCGTGAGAGCCTCGCCGTCGTTCCGCGCGGATCGGGAACCGGCCTGATCGGCGGCGCGATGGCCCCGAAGGGCGGCGTGATGGTCTCGGTGAATCGGATGGACGGCGTCCTCGAGGTCGACCTGCCCAATCGCTGCGCGGTGGTTCAGCCGGGGCTGATCAACCTGTGGCTCACGAAGGCCATCGGCGACCGCGGATACTTCTTCGCGCCCGATCCGTCGAGCCAGATGGTGTCGTCCATCGGCGGCAACGTCGCCACCAACGCGGGCGGGCCGCACTGTCTCAAGTACGGCGTCACGACGAATCACGTGCTGGGGCTCGAGATCGTCACCGGCACCGGCGATCTGGTGCGGGTCGGCGGCAAGGTGGTGGATGGACCGGGCTACGACCTGACCGGCGTCGTCGTCGGCAGCGAAGGGACGTTCGGGATCGTCACCGCCATCACCGTCCGCGTCCTCCACACGCCCGAGGCCGTGAAGACCGCGCTGGCGACGTTCGCGTCGATCACCGAGGCGTCCGAAGCGGTGTCGGAGATCATCGCGAGTGGGATCGTGCCGGCGGCGCTGGAGATGCTCGACGCCGCCATCATCAGCGCCATCAACGCCAGCATCGGCAAGATCTACCCGGATGCCGCCGACGCGGTGCTGCTCATCGAGCTCGATGGACCTCGCGCCGAGGTCGAGGCGCAGGCCGAGCGCGTCGCCATCATCTGCCGCCGTCACGGCGCCGTGTCGGTCAGTGTGGCCGCCGACGAGATGGAGCGGGCGCTCCTGTGGAAGGGGCGGAAGGAAGCCGCCGGCGCCGTCGGGCGGCTCACGTCCTCCTATCTCCTCCAGGACGCCGTGGTCCCGCGCTCGAAGCTGCCCCAGATCATGCGCGAGATGAAAGCGATCGCGGCGCGCCATCGGGTGATCATCGCCAACGTGTTTCACGCCGGCGACGGAAACCTCCATCCGCTCATCTGCTACGACGATCGCAACGCCGAGGATCTCGAGCGCGCCAAGCAGGCCAACGAGGAACTGCTCGCCGCCTGCATCGCGCTCGGTGGCTCGGTCACCGGTGAGCACGGCGTCGGTCTGGACAAGGCCAAGAACCTGCCGCTCCAGTACGGCGAAGCCGACCTCAACTTCATGTTCCGGCTGCGGCGCGTGTTCGATCCGGCGGGGCTCATGAATCCCGACAAGCTGCTGCCGTCCCACCCCGCCTGCGGCGAAGGATTCCGGCCCAAGCGGCCGGTCCTGCCGGCCGGCGCCTGGATC
>WNGH01000814.1_pt1 | contig 55175 bp, 50 predicted proteins | sample 5400631 | NCBI WGS metagenome assembly WNGH01 (sample SAMN13153373, study PRJNA577476) | soil metagenome | isolation source: 115 cm soil or saprolite under Garry oak tree replicate 1 | place: USA:California | collected 2016-06-15 | reverse complement strand
TATTGCCCCAGAAAGGAGAGAACATTGTCACCGTGATGCCGCCGGTTGGTCCTATGCCAATACGCACACTTTCGGCAGTGGTTGTCAGGCCCGTGGCGGGACCAGGGTTATGGAACCAGAACTCGGTCGCGCTGTAGGTGCTGCGCTGTTGACACGTAGCCAGGCCGATGCCGATGTAGCGTTCCTGCTGATGTGCACGCACCTGCTCCTGACGCCAATAGTCCAGGTCAGCATGTTGCAGTGTCATATCCAGTACACCAGGATAGTTCCCACTGTCATAGACGTTGCCCGTCGGGATCTTATAGGGGAACTGATTGGGCTGGATGAAATTCCGGCGGCGCAGTTCTACACCATCAATACCCAGCTCATCGGAAGTAGCATCTACCAGTCGCTCCAGCACCCAGTTGCCGACATCTGAACCAGCACCCCGGAATACCCCTTGCTGATTCTTATTGGTCAACACCGCCTTGATGCCGTTCTCAAGGCTGCCGATGGTGTATGGGCCACTGATCTGCGACATCATGTTAGTGTTGCCTGTAATAGCGAACACGAAATAGGCTCCATAATCATCTATCGCATGCAGGCGCAAGCTCAGGAACTTGCCCTCTTTGGTGACAGCAAGCTCGGCATCGTAGATACGATCAGCGGCTTGAGCATCATTCGCCGCCAGGTTGTCGATACGGTCTTCCATGAACTTCACCGGGCGCCCGGTGACCTTTGACAGTGCGCCAGCGATGGCGATCACTTTGCTAGTCACATGCTTGCTACCAAAGCTGCCACCTGTATACATGGGATGGAAGTTGACCATATTGGGTGCCAGCTTCAGGCTACCCGCAATCAGCCACCCTACATAGTTGAGCATATTGGTGGTCGACCAGACCTCCATGCGACCGCTAGGGGGGTCGTACTTGCAAACCGCTCCGGCTGGCTCCATGGGTGCAGCAGTGGCGCGCGGCCAGCGCAGGCGCCGCTTAATGATATGATCTGCACGGGCAAAGTCACCATCCACGTCGCCAAAGGTGAAGACGTGCTCATAGACGACGTTTGAGGGGAGATTCTCATGCACCTTTGGCGCATCCGGCTTCATTGCTTCCAACACATCGATCACAGGTGGCAATGGCTCCCACTCGATTTGCACTAGTTCCAGGGCATCCTCGGCGATATAGCGACTTTCGGCAGCCACTGCAACCACTGCTTCTCCGGCATAGCGCACCTTGTCGACAGCGATTGTGTGCTCGACGACCGGCTCGGCACAGAAGGCAGGCAATGGATCGAGCACCTCGGTCGCCTCACGGCCGGTCATTACAGCATGGACGCCCGGTAACTTTTTGGCAGCGCTGGTATCGATACTGACGATACGGGCATGAGCGTATGGACTGCGTAGAACGGCGGCGTGGAGCATGCCTGGCAACTTCACATCACTGGTATACTCCGCTCTGCCCGTGAGCAGATCGGGATCTTCGCGCCGCTTGATATCTTTGCCAATCCATGTATGGCTATTGGTTGCTGTTGTCACAGTTTTTCTCTCCTCCAAACTTCGGACAGAAACGACGCTTCGCGTCTTGCACTGAGTGCCCATCTGTCCGCAAGGAATGTCTCCTTTTCAGGGTCAAGCTCCAGTACTCGATGGTACAGTGGCACTTGCCCCAGCTATAGCCTCGGAAGCGCTTTGCACCGCTTCGATAATCTGTTGGTAGCCAGTACAGCGACAAATGTTGCCCGATAGGGCGCTGCGAATCTCCTCTTCGCTCGGGTTTAGATTGCGCTGTAACAACTCATAGGCGGTCATCAGGAAACCGGGCGTGCAAAAACCGCACTGAAGTCCCTGCTTCTCCCAGAAAGCCTGCTGGAGGGGATGCAGCTCACTACCGCTGGCTAATCCCTCTACTGTCATCACGTCGTGGCCGTTGGCCTGCACTGCGAACATCAGGCATGAGCGCACACTCTGCCCATCTACCAGTACGGTACAGGAGCCGCAGACACCATGTTCACAGCCCAGATTGGTGCCTGTCAATCCCAAATCTTCGCGCAATACATCAGCAAGCAAGCGTCGTGGCTCGACCACCAGGCGGTGGGTCTCACCATTGACTCTCAAGCGGATCATCACAAAATCTTCATCTTGCATCATCGATTCCTTTCTGCTCGCTCTGCGGCAATAGCCAATGCCTGTTTGGTCAGAACACCAGCCAGGTGGCGACGATAGTCGGCAGAGCCGTGGATATCGGAGGGCGGATTGTCCAGTCCAGTGATGACGGCGGTGGCAGCGGCAACCCAAGCTTCGTCGCCAGGATGCTGCCCACACAGCAGCGCTTCTGCGGCTTGAGGACGCACTGGCGCGGGACCTACGCTACATAGTCCCAGGCGGGCGTCAGCAATGGTGCCATCCTCGTCCAGCGCTATGACGGCAGCTACACCTGCCAGGGCGTAGTCACCTTCACGGCGAGAAAACTCCACAAACGCACTCCCAGCTCTCGAAGGCAGACCAGGAACCCGCAGTTCGGTCAACAATTCACTCGCTTTGAGGTCAGTCGAAAGATAGCCTTTGAAGAAATCCTGGGCAGAGATGGTACGACTGCCGGAGCGGCTACGAACCTCAAATTCGGCGTTGAGGGCGAGCATCACGGCTGGCAGTTCGGCGGCTGGGTCAGCGTGGGCCATGCTGCCGCCGACAGTGCTGCGGTTGCGGATGGCAGGATGCCCAACACAGTGAGCGGCTTCTACTAGAAGCGGCAGGCGTGCTGCTGCGGTGGAGTCGCGCTCTAAGGTCGCGTCGCGGGTCATTGCACCGAGTGCCAGACCACCATCCCAGGGGCGCACGTAGGCCAGTTCGCTGATGCCGTTGATATCGACGAGCACACCGGGATGGGCGAGGCGCATATTCATCAGCGGTACGAGGCTCTGGCCTCCTGCCAGTACCCGTGCCTCATCTGCGTGTTCGACTAAGAGTGTCAGTGCCTCTTCGACACTCTGCGGGGCAAAATAACGAAATTTGGGCGGTTTCATAGACTTGGCGCACAGACTGCGTCCGAGACTGCCGTCTTATGAACCTAAAATACTTTAGTTGGAAGAACGACAAATTACGAGGCGGCAGCAGGTGCGCCCCCTCCTTTCTTGTCTGTGTACTTGACCCGGCACCCACAAGGGGTGCTACTTCTCCCAAACAAATAACTCTACGATATAGCCATCAGGGTCGCAGACGTACATCTGCAGAACACCATCACCACGAGGGCGTGGCCCACCGACGACTGCAACATGGTGAGCCTGCAAGTGTCGGCGTGCTTCTTCCAGGTCGGCGATCTCGAAGGCGATATGCGCACCGTAGCCAACGGACAGTTCATCGGGGAGGTAACCCCCGGGTTGCACCTGGCCAGCACGTCCAGGCTCAGCTTCGCCGATCAGGTGTATCTCGGCATGCCCTTTACGAAACCAGGTACCAGGGAAGGTGAAATTGCTTGGACGGGGAACTTCCTCCATTCCAAGTACCTGACCGTAAAAACGGCGTGATCGTTCGACATCTTTAACGAGCAAAGCCGCGTGATCCAATCTGCGAATCTCCACAGGCATATCCTCCTTTGGACACTACGCAGCAGAACGCTCATATATACATGCAGGATTGAAAAGGGGTAAACAAATTTTGCGCTACAAGAAAATACTTGGAACTTTGTTGTGTTGAGTACATGTACATCATACATTGGCGAGTTTTTGATTGTCAATGGCTTCTCCTTCAAGAAGCGGAGCCTCGCGCAGCAAATGTAAGAGACTCTGCCGTAAGCGTTGTATACTACAACAGAGAGTTTGTTCGAGAAGCACACAGATCAATCGTAATTTGTGGGAAAGAAGCATCAGGAGCACAATTGATGAAATCAGATGAGCAGTACGGGCCGGTCGGCAAGCGGATTCTCTTCGAGAACGACCTCGTGAGGGTGTGGGAAATATCGCTTGGGCCAGGAGAGCATCTCCTTCAGCACTATCATGCACTTCCTTACCTTGTTGTCACCATCGAGGCAGCACACGTTCGGGTGGTCGAGCACGATGGACGGGCATATGATCCCACCGATGCTCCGGGGGGCGTCGCCTTCCGCGAAGCAGGACAGATTCATGAACTGCAGAACATTTCGACGAGCCAATACGCGAATCGCTTAATTGAGATCAAACAGCCACTTAGGGGAGAGTCATAGCATCACAAATCCTTTAATGGATTGAGGTGAGGAAATGAAGTGCCTTCTCTTGTCTACCTGTCACGCTGGGCGTCTTGCAGATCATCGGACGCCCGTCGGTTCCGTCAGATCGCTTTCAGCCCAGATGCCAGAAGGCTTTGCCCGTAGATCGCAGATGCGACCTCTTCGGTTCCGCTCGCGAGCCAACCCAGTAGATGATTTTGCCTCCCGAGTGGGTGAGGTCCCGCTTGGAACCCCTCCTCTCTTGAGGGCGTCTCCTTCTCACAGCCGCTCTTTGGCCACCCGATGAGGAAAGTAGCCAGGACAGCCTTCTCACAAGTTGTTTCAGTGTCCAGAACCTTGCAGACAAAACTGGGAGCACTCTCGCTCTGCGACAAAGCATCCCTCTCCCAAGAGAAATTCTTTAACGGATGTCGCAAGTTGCCAGCACACTGGTGTCACGTAAGCTGTCATGAAGTGCAAAGTAGAAAGCAGGAAATACCCTTTCAGTCCTCGTGCCAAAAACGACGGAGCAAAGGGACTGCTTGTAGGAGCGCAATCTCCGGTTCAGCAATCTCAGGATGCCATTGCTTTTCCCATTCTAGGGAAAGATACCCGTCGTAGCCACTGTGCCTGAGCGCGGAACACGCCTCACGCAGCGGCACCGCGCCTTCATTGAGTAGGCAGAGTTCCCATGTTCCCGGCGAGCTGCCACTGGGGCGACCATCTTTGATGTGGACGTGAGCAATAGCTGACCCTAGCATAGCAACGCTCTGAGCAGGAGCCTCACCCGCGCGGAAAGTGTGGTGTATATCCCACAAGACCCTGGCAGCAGGTGAGGCCGCGGCTTGAATCAGCTTCAGCACGTCCACACTCGTGGGCCAGGCATCGTGCGTTTCGAGGACGACGGTGATATTGCGCCTGGCTGCATATGCGCTGATGGCGTGCAGCACCTCTGCTGTGGGTGCGAGCAGCATGGAATGCGTTGTTCCACCTGGCAGCGGCCCACCGAAGACGCGCAGCAAAGGCGCGCCCAGCTCGGCAGCCATATCAACCATACGCTGTGCCGCTTCTGTCACAGCCGTGCGCTCCTCCGGCGATGCCTGCACCACCCGGCAGGAAGTATCGAGACATGCAATAGCAATCCCATTGGCTGCCGGTACTTCGCGCAATCGGCGGCGCACCGACACCGGTGTATCCGGTTCGATGATTGCTCCCTCAGCCAGTCGCCACTCGATTGCGTCGAAGCCATAACGCACTGCCGCTGCGACGGCTTCCTCGACGGTCCATCGAGGGCAGGCGAGCGTAGAATAGGCAAGTCTCATACCACTTTTTCCTTTCATGCAATCCGGCTTGTAGCCGTGGGAAGTCGTTACGACCAATTGAATGTCACCGTTGCACCAGCAGGAAGTGTATAGATGAAGGATTGCGAGCCGTTCCAGCGCACTTTGAAGGTTCTGCTGCAGAAACCATCGTTATGAGCCACTACTACTTTGGAGCCATCTGGATTTTTGAAGGCGACATCGGTGAGGCTGCCGAGGGTGTCAGCCCCGATATGATATGTTCCTGAAACAACGAACTTAGTGAAATGCCCAATCAAGTAGTAATCGTTCGAGTAGAGCACGTTACCCGTATTTGGATCGACGGTCACAACGCCCAGGCAGTCAGGGCAGCCTCCGTTGTGTGGGCCATGATTGGCTTCAAGCGCAATGTTCCAGAGTTCCACCGTTTTGGTCCAGTTTTGCACCGACTGCATCAAAAGATCACTGGTGCTGATGGGAGTAACACTCGCTCCCGTTGCGCATTCTGTTTCGTAAACATCCTTCGTTGGATAGAGGGCGTGAATCGCATTCATGACTGTAGAACTCCCTGCATAGCAGTGCCAGGATATTCCAGCAATATCACGATTGGTGGCGGGGTCGCCCAACAGCGTTTTCGCGTAATGCGGATTATCCCAGTTATGGTCATAAGGGATGAGCCTGGGGTGCAGGTTGGCCTGATTCAGGGCGGGACTCAGATAGTTTTTAATGAAATTTGACTCGTCACTAGCGGGAAAGAACATACCTGGATAGTTGTCGGGTGCGTAACCGGGTTCATTCTGCGGGGTGATGGCGTAGATGGGAATGCCCTGTGCCTGGTACGCCTGAATGAACTTGACAAAATACTGTGCCAGGAGACCGTAGTCCGAAGGGATGAGCGTGCCAACATGCCCATTGGAGAAACCATACATCGACCCGTTAGTTTTCATCCATGCTGGTGGACTCCACGGATTCGCCATGAACTTCAGTGAGGGATTGAGCGCAAGCGCCTGTTTGAGTATAGGAAGGATATAAGCCGTATCATGGTTAATGGAAAAGTTCGACAACGTGGGATCGGTCTGACCGGGAGGAAGATCGTCATACGAATATGGACCATTGACCGAGAAATCCGAAGCGCCCATCGGGATACGCACAAAGCTGATGCCGATCCCATTGGCCGGATCGAATAAACGCTTCATCAGGTCGTTCCGCTGGCTTGTGCTCATCCGAGTATACATGAGCCATGCAGAGGAATCGGTGACAGCCGCCCCAAAGCCATCCATTTGCTGAAATTGTTGGTGTTCATTGATAGCGATGGTCGAGGAATCGGCGTTCTGACTATCCGAGGTGAACGTGAGGCCAGGTTGCGCAGTTAGCTGGTTACGGCCATCGCTGGTGGTGAGCCAGACATTGACAGTGGTTCCGCCTGCCCTGGACATTGATCGTGAGACAAATACAACAGTAAGCAGAACGCCTATTATGATGCCGATGCTGGGAAGCACCCGCACAGCGAAATGGAGACGAGCCGATAGAGACATGGGAGATTCTTCTTTCCAATCAGGTTGATTCGCGCTGGATCAACTGGGGAACAATTTCATACGAGTGCTGTTCTGACAGCGGTTGGCCGCCGCGCATGCCAACGAGCAGATCAACCGCGCGCTTGCCAATGACATCCACGTCGTCGAAGCGGATGGAGGTCAGAGATGGCCGCATCAGTTCGCAGGTGAAGAGATCATCGGTTCCCACGAGAGCAATCTCCTCGGGAACGCCTATGTCTCGCTCCGTCAATGCCTTCAGCAGATAGAACGCGAATTCATCATTGAAGGCGTAAATCCCTGTCGGATGATCTGCACAAGTGAGTGAGGCCGTCACCAGGGAGCGCGCGCCGGTCAGCGTAGGCACAAGTGAGAGCCCGTCCAGCCTGGCGTCGGCTCTTCCTGTGAGAGCCGAGCGCATCCCCTCCAGCCGCTGCTGGAATATTTCTTCGAGCAGGGGGTCGCTCGGGCGAACGATGCCAAGATGGCTGTGGCCGCGCTCCAGCAAATGTTGCGCGGCGACGTGGCCTACAGGCCACCCGGGAAAGATGATGGTTGCGACATGCTCTACCGGTCGGATGGAGATCAGCACGATGTGTTCAATGCCCATCTGACGGGCGAGCGCAACATCATCGGCCGTATCCGTGAGTTGACTCATAATGAGACCAGCTGGGCGGCGTGCGAACATTCCCAGCAGCGTTTCACGCCACCTGGGCGTAGGGGTATCCGGGCTCGTATAGAAGACCGGAATATACCCATGCACTACTATCTGCTGCTGAAGTGAGAGGTACAGTTTGTAGGAGAAAAAGCTCGGTGGTGCGTTGATGATGCAGCAAATTTCATCGCTTTGTCCCTTACGCAGAGAACGCGCCGAGGGATGGGCGTGATAACCCAGCTCCTGCGCCGCCTGCAAAATTTTCTCACGAGTCTCTGTGCTCACATGCCGGTTCTGCCGTCCATTGAAGACATACGAAACGGCTGCCTGGGAGACGCCTGCTTTGCGGGCGACATCAGAACTGGTGGGTGAGGCGTTCCGGATAATATATTGTTTGCGCTCGGCCATACACATCTACCAGCTTCGTTCCAGGGACGGATTTCCCACTCAATTCCTGAGAAATACCCTTGACGGTATTATGGCAGGGTAGGTATACTTGAGTCAAGCCGTGTTATACGTATAACATCACCGTATCGCGTCTGAAAGTTGCCGCATCCGACGAAGGAGGGTTCGATGAAGTACGCGACCTCCTAAACCACTATGGCGATGATGTCAAGATTCTTGCCGGAGGGCAGAGACTCGTCCCGTCCTGGTGCTCCGGCTCTCACATCCATCCGTGGTGATTGGCACCAAAGGAGAAAATCGTGAACATCCTGATCGAGAAGAATATCATGGTACCGATGCACGACGGTGTGCAGCTTGCCACTGATGTGTATCGTCCAGCCGGAGACGGGCGCTACCCGGTGATCATCCAGCGGTTGCCCTACAATAAAGACCTCCCGGCCATCACGATGTTGTTGTTCGATATTTTCCGGCTTGTCCAGCAAGGTTATGCCATGCTCATCCAGGATACGCGTGGCCGCTTTGCCTCCGAGGGCGAGTTTCATCCTTTCTTCCAGGAGCCGGCTGATGGAATTGACACCATCGCGTGGGCGGCGAGCGCGCCCTGGTCGAATGGCAAGGTTGGCCTGGCTGGCGGCTCCTATTTTGGGGCGACGCAATGGTTAGCCGCGCGAGAAACGCCAGAGGCGCTGCTGGCGACGGTACCGGTCATTACCAGCGCCGACTACTACGAGAGCTGGACGTACCAGGGCGGCGCATTTCAGCTCGGCTTCATCCTGATGTGGACGCTGGGCTTCGCACTGGGCGAACAGCAGCGGCGGCTCAAGACAGGCCAGACGACAATGGAAGACTTGGGCAAGACACTTCAGGCGTATGGCAACATGCCTGCCCTGTACAGCCGGCTCCCGCTTCTGGATATGCCGGTGCTACAAGAGGTGGCGCCACCTCCCAGGTCTTTGAAGCCGGGCACCGTATCCGGCTGGAGGTCACCAGCTCCAACTTCCCGCGCTTCGATCGCAACACCAACACAGGAGGAGCGATTCAGACGGAAACGGAAAAGGACTTCGTGCAGGCGGTCAACCGCGTCTATCACGACAGTGCGCACCCCTCGCATCTAGTCTTGCCCATCATTGAGCGTGACTAAGTTTGGAGCGGCCGGACAGTAATCTCCAATGTTGGAACAGCAGATGAGAACCAAGAAGTACATCTAGCATGAGCCAGGAGGAGGCACAATGGAACTGACCAACGAACAACTGCTAGAGATGTATCGTAGGATGGTGCGCATTCGGCGCTTTGAGGAGAATGTCGTCGATATGGTCGCGTCAGGCGAAATACCTGGGGCTGCCCACACGAGCATCGGCCAGGAAGGCGAAATTGTCGGGGCGTGCATGGCGCTGCGCTCCGATGACTACATGGTCGGCAACCATCGCTCGCACGGTCACCCCATTGGGAAAGGGGCGAATTTAAAAGGGCTGATGGCTGAATTGCTCGGCAAGCGCACCGGGGTCAACCGGGGTAAGAGCGGCTCCATGCACCTGGCCGACTTCAGCATCGGCAGTGTGGGCGAGACCAGCATTCTCGGCTCTGGCATCCCTATTGCGGCCGGCGCCGCCCTAGGGGCCAGGATGCTGGGCACTGACCGCGTCAGCCTGTGCTTCTTCGGGGATGGAGCCTCCAATGAAGGAGCCGTTCACGAGGGGCTCAACCTTGCCGCCGTCTGGAAATTGCCCGTCATCTACCTGTGTGAAAACAACGGCTACGCCGTGACTGTCCCGGCAGAAAAAGCGATATCGGTCCACAATATTTCTGAGCGCGCCAAGGCCTACGATATCCCCGGCGTCACGGTCGATGGACAGGATGCCATTGCGGTCTATGAAGTGGTCAGCGAGGCGGTTAAGCGCGCACGGGCAGGGCAGGGGCCGTCTCTGGTCGAAGCCAAAACCTACCGCTTCCGTCATCACGCCGAAGGCCCGCTTTTTGACACGCTCAATTACCGCAGCGAGGAGGAGCTCATGCGGTGGAAAGGGCGCGATCCCCTCGAAATCTTACGCACTCTTTTGCTCGAGAACGGCACCCTCACCGAGGCCAATGCGGCACAGATCGAGCGCGAGGTGCAGGACGAAGTCCAGGCGGCCATCACCTTCGCCCGCGAAAGTGCCTATCCTGATCCCGAGGAAGCCTTCGAGGGGCTCTACGTTCACCCCATACCGATCACACGATAAGCCAGCGAGAAGAAAGGAGCGCCATCGTGCGTCAGATCACCTATTTGCAAGCGATCGGCGAGGCCATGCGCGAAGAGATGCGCCGGGACCCGCGCGTCTTCCTCATGGGCGAGGATATCGAAGCAAACGTGTTTGGCACGGCGACGGGATTCAAGGACGAATTCGGGGCGGATCGCTTACGCGATGTCCCGCTCTCGGAGGCGGGCTTCGTCGGCGCGGCCATTGGCTCAGCCATGGTCGGCATGCGTCCCATCGTGGATCTCACCATCGCCAGCTTTCTCTATGTGGCGATGGACCAGATTGTCAGCATGGCCGCCAAGACGACCTATATGTACGGCGGGCAGACGCGCGTGCCGCTGGTCCTGCGCGCCAGCATGTTCTTTGGTGGTGCCAATGCCGCCCAGCACTCGGATCGCAACTACCCCATGTTCATGAATGTCCCCGGCCTCAAGATCATTGCCCCCAGTACGCCTTACGACATGAAAGGCCTGCTGAAAACAGCGATCCGCGAAGATGACCCGGTGATCAGCTTCGAGGATGGGATGCTCTGGGGAACGAGGGGAGAGGTTCCTGAGGAGGAGTACCTGATTCCGTTTGGGGTGGCCGAGGTCAAATGTGCCGGAACCGACGTGACCGTCGTCGCCGTGGCTTCACGGATGCAGGAGGCGCTGACCGCCGCGGAAACGCTGACCAAAGAAGGGGTGAGTGTCGAGGTCATCGATCCACGGACGCTGGTTCCTCTGGATAAAGAGACCATTCTCGCCTCGGTCGCGAAAACGGGACGGCTGGTGGTGGTAGAGGAGGCCCACCGGACCTGTGGAGCAGCCGCCGAGATCGCCGCCATCGTCGCCGAGGAGGGCTTCTGGAATCTGAAAGCGCCCATCAAGCGCCTTGCAGTCCCAGATGTGCATATTCCCTTCTCCCCTCCCCTGGAGCGGCTCATGTATCCGACGGCCGGCACCATCGTGTCGGCCATCCACGCCGTCATGGAATAAGGCGAGGCGAAGACCAGCACGGCTGGAAAGGAACGAGCGAGCATGGCAACAGAGATAGTTTTGCCGCAGTGGAGCATGGGGATGGCCGACGGCACGGTTGTGCGCTGGTTCAAGCATGAAGGAGAGCTGGTGACGGAGGGCGAGCCTCTTGCGGAAGTGGAGGCGGCCAAAGTCACCTCAGAGGTGGAAGCGGAGGTAGCAGGGGTGCTGGTGCGCATTCTGGTTGCGGAGGGAGAGACGGTGCCAGTACGCACTCCGCTCTGCCTGATCGGAACTGCCGATGAGGTGAGAGCGATCACCGAGATTGCCGATGCACCAATGGAGGCGACGGCTGCCTCCACGGCTGTGCAATCTGTTGCCTCCTCGCTCCTTCCGGCGCTGATCTCACCGGTAGCCCGCCGCATGGCGAACGAGCGCGGCATCGATCTGAGCCAGGTGCAAGGGAGTGGACCGGGAGGGCGTATTGTGGCCGATGATGTGCAACGAGCGATCGATGCGGCGACACGTCCGACCCCATCCTCAGAGGCACCAGCAACGGTGCAGGTCATACCGGCAGCCCGTCGACTGGCGAACGAGCGCGGCATCGACTTGAGTCAGGTGCAAGGGAGTGGGCCGGGGGGGCGCGTGACTGTTGAGGACGTCCAGCGGGTCATCGATGCGGCTGCGCAGCCGGTCGCGCCTGTTCCGCAAGCCCCGTCTACAGTCGAGCAGGTTCTTCCCTTGACAGGGATGCGCGGAGCCATTGCTCGGCGTATGCACCAGAGCGTGCAGACCTCGGCCCAGGTGACTCTGACGACAGAGATCGATGTGTCCTCCCTGGTGCAGTTGCGGGAGGAGTTGAGGCAGCAGTTTGCCCTGACCTACACCGATCTGGTTGTCAAAGCAGCAGCCCGAGCTCTCAAAGAGCATCCACGTTTGAACGCCTGGATCGAGGGAGAGCATATCCGGCTTGCGCAGGCGGTGCATATCGGTGTGGCCGTCGCCCTGGATGATGGCTTGATCGTGCCGGTGGTACGTGATGCGGATCGCAAGTCGCTGCGGGAAATCGCGCTGGAGGCCCAACGGCTTGCGATGCGCGCGCGCGCAGGAACACTTGAGCGCGGTGAGGTGACGGGCAGCTCCTTCAGCGTGACCAATCTTGGCATGTACGGGATCGACGCGTTCACTCCTATCATCAACTCGCCGGAGATCGCTATTCTCGGCGTTGGACGGATTACCGAGAAGCTGGTTCGCATTCAGCGGGGAGCCGAGTGGCGACACGTGATGATGCTGAGCCTGACCTTCGATCACCGAGCGGTCGATGGCGCACCCGCCGCTGCCTTCTTGCAAAGCATCGGGAAGGAGTTGGAACATCCGGCGGAGATGCCCGTGTAAAAGGCTTTGCAGGAAAGCTCATCGCATATGGTTGCTCCAACTATCGGCATTATCGCCAATCCCGCCTCTGGACGGGATGTACGCCGCTTCGTGTCGCACAGCACGGTCTTCGATAATCACGAGAAGTCGGCAATCATACGCCGTGCCCTCCTTGCTTTAGAAGCGGTGGGGATCACGCGCGTTGCCTACATGCCAGAGGATGATTTTGGAATCGTAGCCCGCGCGGTCGATGCCTTACATGGTCAGGGCGCGCTCTTACACATGCGTGTAGAGCCGTTGTCCATGCCAGTAACCGGCTCAGGCGTCGACTCGACGCCTGCGGCGCAACTGCTCGTAGAGATGGGGCGGCTTGCATCATCACCCTGGGTGGTGATGGCACGAATCGCGCTGTCGCCAAGGGGTGTGCAACGACACCGCTTGTTCCCATTTCAACGAGCACAAATAATGTTTTTCCGCTGTTTACGGAGGGAACAGTTGCCGGGATGGCTGCCGGACTGGTCACTATGCAGCACGCGAGAGGGAACGTGCTGCGACGGACTCCACGCCTAGAGGTGATCATCGACAACGCGCCGACCGAGCTCGCGCTTATTGATGTCGTCGTTTCTGCCATACCTTTTCTTGGCTCGCGTGCCATCTGGAATATGTCGCAGGGGCGCGAAGTTGTCCTTGCTCGCACCGTGCCTGCCACGATTGGTTTTTCGGCGCTAGGCGCGGCATTGCTAGATGCTGTAGCCGATGAGAAAGCGGGGGCAGGGATACATATTGTTCTCGGCGCAGGCGACCACGAGGTTCTGAGCCCGATAGCGTCTGGCCACTTCGGGTTTTCAGAAAGAAAAGGGAGGGAAGCTATGAACATTTTGATTGAAAAGAACGTCATGGTGCCTATGCGCGATGGCGTCATCCAGAGCGGCTAACGTCAACTGCGTATCGATCTGTTTCGACAGTTTCCACCCGACGCATTTACGTGAATAGGCGTCCAGGATCGCGGCTAAGTAGGCAAAGGCACTCGGCAGTCGAATATAGGTCAGATCGGCCACCCAGACTACGTCGGGCGCTTCAATCGTCATCCCTTTCACTAAATTGGGATAGACCTGATAAGGATGCTGCGAGTCCGTCGTCTGCACAAAGTGCCGCTTTAACTGGCACAGCAAGGACTCTTCTCCATGATACGGAGCACCCGCTTGTGGTTGACGATCCAGCCTGCTCGCTTGAGTGCATGCGTGACGCGCCGATAGCCATAGCCAGCAAACTCCAGGATGATGTGTTCGATAGCATCACGCAGCTCGACATCGACCTCGGCAACCGCTGGTCTGCTCTGTTGCTCATAGTACCAGGAGCGACTGACCTGCAACAGCTCACAGAGCCGACTGATTGAGCGCTTAGGCATAGCTTGATGCACTTGAGTAATCACCGCGTGTCGCTCCTGGATCCGACCTGGCGTAAGGCTTTTTTTAACACGGTATTCTCCCAAGCTAATTGCCCGCAAAAGCGCTCCAATTCAGCCACCTTGCGCTCTAAGGCTTCCTGCTCTGTCGCTTCTTTCTCCGTGAAGGCCGCCTCTTCACGCTGCTCGTATTCTTTGCGCCAGCGATCCAGCACACTGTTGGCTCAGTTATGCTCTCGGCAGACCTGGGCTGGCCGCTTCTCTCCACTCGTGACCTGACGCGCCACCTCTAGCTTGAACCCGCGACTGTGAACCCGTCTTTTCATGGCTGTTCTCCTTGGTCTCACTGTCTTCCAACAGTATATGACACAGTTTCGAAGAACCTCCCTTTCGTCAGTGTCCGCTCTCAGGGGTGCAGTCCACTGAGGCTTTTTCAGGCGATTCTGTCCCGTGATCGAGCGACCAGCACCAGATTATTGCCACAGCGGACGAGATTGGATCGTCCAGGTTTATTGTGGTGTCTCTTCCTGGCTTCCGGACTTAGAATCTGCATCCTCGCTCGCCTCCCCGGAGGCAAGGCGGTTGACCGAGAGCAGCGGTAATCCCAGGTCGCGTATCTTCGCTAAAACGCCGTGTAACGCCGCTTGATCCGTGATCATGCCCGTGAGCAGGGCTTCGCCGTTCTCGCTATTCGTGAGCGCGAAGCCGTCAAAGTACGCGGCCCATTGCGGACCAAGATGCCCTTTGAGGCGAATCTGATACAACGAAGGCTCGTCTTGCATGCGTTCTATTCCCTTCTTTCAGCTCCAGTTTCACGTTACGAGGCGGGCACAGTCGGTGATTTTCCCCGGCAGCAGCCCATGATCGGGAACGATCTCTACCGCTAAGCGTTCCTCGTTCCTGTCCTCTCGCTCGCAAGTGGAGTAGTGTCACTCAAAGGCACTTTGAGCGCCGCTTATCTGCGCGGCGGGAAGTTCAAACGAGAGAACACAAGAGAAGAGAATCTCTCCTCATCTACGTTGGTGTCCTCATTGCTGAGAGTATATATCTCTTCAGAGGTGAAGTCATGCTACGAAAGGTGCATTGCGAGATGTAGCGTGAGAGGGATATGTCACTACGACTTTGGGAGGAGGAAAAGCGGTGAGAAGGATTTAGAGCAAGCCAATCGTTTGTGCGCGGGTGACAGCCTGGGTGCGGTTGGACACGGCTAATTTGCCAAAGATATTACTCACATGGCGCTTGACCGTGCTGATGGCGATCACCAGTTGCTGGGCAATCTCCTCATTGGAAGCCCCTGCGGCTATCAGATGCAGCACCTCCAGTTCCCGCGCGCTTAAGGGATCGATCAATAGTTGGGCCGCTGAGGAGGTGTGGCTTCGTCCTTTGGCCGAATACTTTCCTGCTCTGAAGCAGCAGCGAGCAGCATGTGGAGATAGGCCTGCTGCCTGGGGTTGGTTTCCCTCAGGTGCATGAGGAGTGTGACAAGAGGCGCGCCCTCGTCAAGAACCAGGCGCACGTATCCTTCTGGTTCAGCGCGCTGGAGCGCCTGCTGCAAAAACGCCAGGGCGTGAAGGAGCAGCAGTTCGAGCGCGCTTGTGGTCCGATGGGTCTTTTCTGCGATCGAAAGGAGATGCTCCAGCAGGGGCAATGTGGCCCTCTCCTGCCCCTGCGCAATCGAAAGGCGGGCGAGCGTCGTAGATGTCGTTTCATGATAAGTGAGATCGGCAATATCCGCCGGGAGCGCTTTGATGCTCAGTCCTTGATCGTTCGCCCAACGGGCGGCGGCATCAACATCCCCGAGTGCCAGGTGGAAGCGGGCTCGCCAGGCCGAGACGAGGGCGATGGAGTGAGCAGAAGAGCCTTCGCGAGCGGCTTCAGCAATGTGGGAGAGCGCGGCCTCAGCCTCCTCCTGCTTCCCCTGTGCCAAGTAGACACGTGCCAGCGGGAGATAGACTTCCCAGGTCATTGCAAGTGATCCTCCAACGTACCGGTCTAACTCTAGACCCGCCTCAAGATGCACACGTGCTGAGGAGAAATCGTTCCACTCGCGAAAAAGATTGCCCAGCCCTCCATGTGCCAGCAGGAGACTCCGCAGAGGCATCTGTTGTTGTGGCTCCTGTCGCACTACTTCCTGGTAGAGATGCATCGCTTTGTGCAGTTGCCCAGACGAGGCATAGGCGCTGGCGAGCCGGCTTTTTGCCACGAGCACATGCTGCTGTGAGACATCTGCCTCGCTCTCGGCGACGGCTTGCTCGAGGGTTGCGATAGCTTCATCTACGTGCTGAAGTGAGAGGAAGGCCGAGCCTCGATACAGCAACAGTAACCCGCGCGCCCAATGGTCTGCTGGGAGGAGCGCAAGGCTTTGCTCCGATAATTCGATAGTGCGTGTATACTCTTCAGCCGGCGCTGCTGCCAACGTGCGAATAGCGGCAACCTCACCGGTGAACTCGGTGGCCTGGGGATGGTGAGGTGGAAGCGATTCCTGGGCCCCCTGGAGCCATAGCTCCAGATCACTCCAGGGACGCACGCCACTGGACACGACAATCCATGCATAGAGCAAGGCCAATTGGGGATGCGTGTCCAGCCATACCCTCGGGAGGGCCTCCATCCGCCGTAACAACGTCGTGAACCTGCCCTGGCTTCTCAAGGCTTGACGGGCGACCTGCTCGATCAGGCGAGCGGCGACGGGATAGTCCGAACCCGCCAGGGCGTGCTGGGTAGCCTCATCTAAATAGCCATGCTGCTCGTACCACCGACTGGCACGACGATGGAGTTGCGGTATGAGTTCGGGCTGCTCTTGTCTCAAGCGACTGCGCAGCACCTCGGCAAACAACTGGTGGTAGCGATACCATCTTCGCTTGTCATCGAACGAGACCACGAAGAGATTGGCGTGTTCAAGCCTCTCGAGCATCGCCTGCCCATCAGTCAGTTCTGTCACTGCGTTGGCTAGCGAACTATTCATGCGATCGAGGATGCAGGTATGCAAGAGAAAGGATTGCACCGTGGCCGGTTGCTGGGAGAAGACTTCCTCGCTCAAGTAGTCCAGCACGAAGCGGTGGCTGCCGCTAAAGGCGGAGAGGAAGGCGGAGATATCGGTTCTCCCCTGCAACGAGAGCGCGGCCAACTGGATTCCGGCGATCCACCCTTCTGTGCGCTCCTGTAAAAGAGCAACTTCATTGGCAGTAAGATCAAGGCGCATGAATCCCTGTAAGTAGGCCTCCGCTTCCTCTGTCGCAAAGCGCAGGTCGGCCGCTCGCACTTCACACAGTTGCCCACGCCCTCTGAGCCGCGCCAGTGGAAGTGGGGGATCGGCGCGCGCTGCGATGATGAGATGCATCTGTGCTGCCAAGTGATCCAAAAGAAAGATGAGGGCGTGATGAATGGCTGGATCCTCAATCACGTGGTAGTCGTCGAGCACCAGGGCAAAGCTCGGCAGCTTCTCGCTCGCCAGGTCGTTAATGAGCAGAGTAAGTAGGGGTTCCACTGTAGCTGGCGTCGAGGATTGCAGCAGCGCAAGGCTTGGTCTCCCGATCCCCCGATCAAGTGTTTGAAGCGCGGCAATCACATAGGAGAGGAAGCGGACGAGGTCATTGTCCTCTGCTTCAAGCGAGAGCCAAGCTGCCGGAGTAGCACTGCGGGTCAGATAGTCAGCGAGCAAGGTGGTCTTTCCAAATCCTGCAGGTGCTGAAATGAGCGTCAGCGCACAAGCCATCCCCTGCTCAAGTCGCTCGTATAAGAATGATCGCTGCACGAGCTGCGCACTAGGACGCGGCATATGCAGCTTGGTGGCAAGCAAGGGAGGGCGGGGGATGTTCGCCGTCTCTTGTGGAGGTTTCTCCATACCACTTTCCTGGTCTCGCGTGGGTATGTCTCGGTACATACTGTACTCTTGTTGACCCGTTGGGTCACTGCGCTGCAACAGGACTACGTTGTAGCTCGTATAATTGCTCGCTGCCTCAGGTAGCATTATATCACATAACCTCTGCTGAGGGAGGTGGTAAATTGGCTGAAGACTGGTTCTGGCACACTCTTCGCCTAAATTACCAGGAGGCACTATTGGGAGGATGAGCAGCGTAAAAGCTATGCCGGGTCTCTCAGACCGATTGCAGCGCGATTCTCGATTTCTTCTCCTCCTACTAAAGTCGTAGCACTGCATCCTATGCACATTACACCCTCGCATCCCCCTTTGGTCGCATGACGAGAGCAGGTGAGTGATAGTACACTCTTAGTAAAGAAGAAATCACTCTTCCAGAGTGAGCAATGATACGGAGAAAGGTTTGCCAGCATAAACAAGATGTGGCGTCGTCGAAAGGATTTCCATTATGTCTCGTATACATCTCATCCGGTGGAGTGGACTGGCAGCGATTCTAGCAGGGCTACTACGTGGGATTGCATCGTTTACGCCCACCGCCACGAGTGCAGGGCTGCAGCTCTTCTACTTTGCAATTGATGTGCTGCTCCTTTTAGCTGCGTTAGGCGTGTATACCTTCCAGAAGCAGGAAACAGGACGGTGGGGGGGTTGTTGGTATCTTGTTGGCACTCATCGGCGCTGGACTCCTTCTTGGGCATGATGTCGTGAATGCTCTCGCGTTTCTCTACCCGGTAGCGGCGTTCCTCTTTGCGGTGGGGATCAGCGTCCTGGCCATACGTTCCTGGAAGGCGGGCACGCTTCCCCGCTGGGTATCGACTTTGTTGATCGCTTCAACGATTCTCGGGATTCTCGGATTTTTCGTCAAAGGCTTTGATATCCTCTTTGTCATCTCTGGGGTCATCTTCGGCATTGGCTTGATCGGAGCCGGTCTTACCGTCTGGTTGCAACCAGTCAGATGAGCTCGCCTTAGGAGGATTTTCGCATGCAAACGATCACAGGGACAGAAACACAAAACGGTGAGCTCTTTTCGCAAGAACATCTTCACCTGATCTACCGCTATATCTACAGTTACGTGAGAAACCAGCAGGAGGTTGAGGACCTCACGTCACAGATCTTTCTCAAAGCCCTGCGTCATCTCGACCTGGAGCGGAGCACGCACCATTGGCGGGCCTGGTTGTTTCGGGTGGCCCGTACGACGATTGCTGACCACTGGCGTGTCCACTATCGTCGAGCAGGAACGCAGTCACTGGAAATGTTGGTCGAAGCAGGGTGGGAAGGTCCAGCGGCAGAAGAAGGAGTACCACTGGCTAGTAGCTCTGCGGAAGATCGTGTACAGGGTATCCTCAAGTCCCTGCCTGCACGGTATCGTGAGGTCTTAACCTACCGGTTTCTGCTCAATCTTTCAATAGGGGAGACCGCTGTCAGCATGGATCTGACAGAGACCAACGTCAAAGTGCTACAGTTTCGTGCGCTGAAACGCGCAGTTGAGCTTGATGAGAGTGCCACTAGACGTTCGGCGAGCAACAATTGAAGGAACATCCATGCTTAAAGCGCCCCAAAGATTGTTCACATACACCAGAAGAAAGCTGAACAGAAGAAAAGAGATTATACTCATGATCGACAAGCACCAACTCGGAGGACAGGAACACGTTCCAGCCACCAGGAGGCGCAAGCCGATTCCTCTACGCATGGCAAGCGGACCACAGGACTATGTGCCAGGTCAACAGGAAGAGCCGGCGGTACTGACCAGCATCACGGACATGCTGCAGTGGGCACAGAATTGGACCCGTTCCCGCTCCATCTGGCCCTTTATGTACGCGCTGGCCTGCTGTGGCTTTGAGATGATCGCGGCTGCCTCCGCCCCACAGTATGACCTCTCGCGCTTCGGCTCGGAGGTCTTCCGCGCCAGTCCCCGCCAGGCCGACCTCATGATCGTGGCCGGCACCGTCTCGGTCAAGATGGCCCCGCGCCTGCGCCATCTCTGGGAGCAAATGCCCGAACCCAAATGGGTCATTAGCATGGGGCAGTGCGCCAACTCCGGCGGCGAGTTCTACGACAGCTATTACACGGTGCAGGGTGTGGACACTGTGGTCCCCGTCGATGTGTATGTGCCGGGATGTCCCCCGCGCCCGGAAGCGCTGATCGAGGGCATCTTCAAACTGCGCGAGAAAATCGAAAAGCAGGGCTGCATCCCACGTACGTATCAGGACGCATCTCCCGCCGCACCCAAAGCGCAGCATGCGCAGGGAAGTGACGATGCTGAGGAGCAAACCGCTCAGGTGCGGCACACACAGGAGATGCTGCTGAATCTGGGGCCACAGCACCCCAGCACCCATGGAGTCCTGCGCCTGGTGCTGACCCTGGACGGGGAGACGGTAGTAGACTGCACGCCGGTCATCGGCTACCTGCATCGCGGCATCGAGAAAACGCTGGAGAATCGTCCGTACCTGGGCGGCATTCGCTATATGGATAATGCCGACTACCTCTCCCCGATGCTGAACGAGATCGCCTATGCTGGTGCCATCGAACAATTGATGGAGCTTGAGCCACCACGGCGCGCCCAGTACATCCGCCTGCTCGTGGGGGAACTGCAGCACATCGCCAGTCACCTGATCGGCATCGGCGCCTACAGCAATGATCTGGGGACCACAACGCCCCTACTGTGGACCATGCGCGACCGCGAGGGGGTGATGGATCTTTTCGAGGCATTGGGCGGCAGTCGATTCAACGTCAACTACGTGCGTGTCGGTGGCGTGCTGCACGATTTCCCTAAAGGCTGGCTCAGGTCATGCGAAACCTACCTGGATCAGTTGGAAAAGAACATGCGTGAATTGGAGCGGCTCGTCAACGGCAACGAGATCTTCCGGGCCCGTACCCAGGGTGCGGGCTACCTCGATCCGCAGCAGGCGCTCGCCTACGGTCTCACCGGGCCACTGGCGCGGGCCAGCGGCATCACCTGGGATCTGCGCGTCAATCGCCCCTACATGGCCTACCGCGAAGTGCCGGTGAACGTCCAGATCCGGCAGGAAGGCGACTGCTACGCGCGCAACGCCCTGCGCTTCCAAGAGATTCAGGAGAGTATGCGTCTCTGCCGCGTGGCGATCGAGCAATTGCCGCCGGGCTCCATCAGCATCCGCACGCCGATTGCATTGCGTCCGCCACGCGGTGAGACGTACTTTGCCCTCGAGAGCAGCAAGGGCGAACTGGGCGTCTACCTCATCAGCGATGGCAGTGAGTATCCCTGGCGCGCCAAGCTGCGCGGGCCGTCCTTTGTTAATCTGCAAGTGCTGCCGGAGCTACTGCACGGCTACAAGATGAGCGATGTCATTGCCGTGCTGGGCAGCCTGGATTTCGTGGTGGGGGAAGTGGATCGCTAACCTCGAACCAGCGCAGGCACGGAGGGTACTTGAACACAGGAAAGGTATATGCAAATCACGAAAGGAATATCATAGTATGATCAAAGTGAACATTTTCTACCCCAATAAAGAGGGCGGTCGGTTTGACCTGGAGTATTACCTCAATATCCACATGCCGATGGCCATTGAAAAACTTGGCTCATCCCTCAAGGGTGTGTCCATCGAACACGGTGTGAGTGGCGCGCAACCAGGAACTCAGCCAGCCTATGTCGTCATGTGCAACTACACGTTCGATTCCGTCGAAGCGTTTCTCTCCGCGTTCATACCCCACGCCCAGGTACTCCAGGGAGATATACCAAACTACACGGATATAGAACCGGCTATACAGTTTAGCGAGATAAAGATGAGACGGGAGGAACAAACGCCCAATCTGTGAAGATACCATGCCGAGAGTTGTGTAAAGACCGGTAGGAACCAGGCAGGAGTGGACCTAAGGAGGAAACGATGTCTACCATGCAAGAACAATGGGCTGCCCAGATCCGCGAGATGCCAGTCGTCTTTCGCCTGGCCCTGCTCAGTGACGAGCAGGCTATCCGCCATCGTCCCGCAACTGGCGAATGGTCAGCGATAGAAGTGGTCGGCCACATGATCGATAAAGTGGGGATCTGGACCAGTCGGGTGGAGCGTCTTCTGGCCGAGGAGCGGCCCACGTTAGCCGCCTACGATCAAGATGCGCTGGTCCGCGAACACGACTACCAGCATGCTGATCCAGAGGAGTTATTTGAGCGATTGAGGCAGAAGTGTGAACGCTTTGCCAGCCTGATTGAGCAGGTCTCCCTCCCCGCTCTGAAGCGAGAGGGAGTGCATGAAGCCTTTGGTCCCATTACACTGGGTCAGTGCATTGTATATGCTCTGGAAGCCTGCCCTGAGCACCTGAAACAGCTACAGGCTGCCCAGACCCTCGGCTAGCACCATTGGCCCTGATGATCCCCTGGCAGGCAATCCCGGTTTTCTTACTCCTCTCCTGTTCTTCGTCTCAGAGGAACGGCGCTGGCGACGATGAGCAAGGCAGTGAACATACCTATCACTCCTAAAGAGGCCAGTTGGGCAGTAGAGAGCCAGCGCAGGGCCAGACCACCCACAGCAGCACCGCCAGCGATCCCCAGTAGAGGGCCGAGTTATTGAGCGCCAGCAGCACCGCGGCATACTCCGGTGCAATGATCAACAAACGTTGTTGTTGCGGGATAAAGAGCAGAGCAAAGCTCATCCCCCAAAGCAAGAGCATGACGGCCCCACTGCTGATGTGCGCCTATCAAGACACGCTGAGGCGGCCAATGACCGGTCGTCACGGCCAGAATGGATGCTCCCAGGCCATAGGTCAGCGAGAATACGGTGATCAACTGGCCGACCAGTCCCTCGCTCACTCCAGTCTCACGCGCGATCACGGGGAGCACTCCCGCGACGAGGAAAGCATCGGTTCCCAGGACAAATATACCCAGGGCAAGCAGGACGATGCGAGGGTTCACGCGTGTGAGAGGCTCCTGCCTTTCTCTAGTTGAGCATAGTTTTGTCGTGAGTGACATGGAAAAACATACTTTCTTCTCTGGTGATTTACGGCCAGTGTTCCCAATACACCACCTCATCAAAGGGCTTGCGCTTCTTGGGAGGTTGAGACTTGTGCTGAGATGCTGGATACCCAAAAGAGAGCACCACAGGGCAATGCAGTTCAGCAGGGAGATGAAGAACCTCGCTGACCTTTTCCGCGTAATGGACCCAGGCAATACACGAGCCAATCCCGAGATCCCACGCTGCCAGTTGCAGATACGCTGCGGCCTGCCCCAGGTCGAAGTCATCTTCAGTGCCAGTATGAGCCGTGACCAGCGCGATGGCAAAGGCTGCTCTCTCCACTTGATCTGCAGACCTTCCACATTGCACCAGCCGTTGCAGCCTCGAACGCTCGCGAACCACGAGAAAATGCCAGGGCTGCCTATTATTTGCACTTGGGGCCTGCCGTCCCGCGTTCAGTATCGTTCGGATATCCTCTTCGCATACTGCCTGCTGACTGTACTGGCGTGTTGCACGCTGCGTGCTAATCAGTTCCGCTACCCGCGCTGGTTCCTTCATCTCTCGCATAGCACCTCTTCCTTTCATCAGTGGAGCGTGACAAGGACGCGACCACGTGTCTGTCCGTCCAGTATGGCCCTTGCTACCCTCGGAATGTCCTCCAGGGTCACTTCGAACACCATGGAATCGACGGAACTCAGGAGCGCTCTTTCTTGCCTGCACGTTGACTGTCGCGTAGCCGCAAGAAGAGATCAGCCACGATCATCATGGCCAGCGCTGCGACGGGAACGGCGAGCTGTGCCCATGGTAGATGCTCAAGCACAGGATTCAAGCTCCTGTCGTCCAGCACCATCTTCGCCGCTGTCCATGCCAGCACTAGCGCAGCAACATCCAGCAGCCACGGCAACCGTCCCATCAGTTCAGCGACCAAGGCACTGCCCAGCAACATGAATGTGATACTGAGCAGCAATCCCACCGCCAAGAGCGGTAGATTGCCAGAAGCCAACGCTCCGATTGCTAGTACATTGTCCAGGCTCATCGTCACGTCGGCGACAAGGATGGTCAGCAGTGCCGCCAAGAAACTCCGCTTGACTAGCGCATTCGCTGTTGCATGAGATGTGTTCTCTAGGGCTCCCTGTGCACACGAAGACTGCTGCATGGGTTGTTTATTGCTCCGATCCATCAGGAGCCGCACCGCAATAAGTAGCAGGAGGAGGCCTCCTAGCACTTGCAGCAGCGGCAGTCGTAGCAGTAACGTCGCGATGATCGCAAACACAATGCGCAGCAGGATAGCACCGCCACCGCCCAGGACGATAGCGGCCCACCGCTGTCGCCGAGGTAATCCAGCGGCAGCAGCGCCAATCACCAGCGCGTTATCCCCACTCAGGACCAGATCAACCAGGATAATGCTTCCCAGTGCGGCTAACAGTTCAATCACATCTCGCCTCCGCAATTCGCATCTTCATTGCGGTCTTGCACTCTCCTGCCCTGCTTTTATCATCATGCTCACAGCCATGAATTACCTGCATCTACACGGAATGATCGGGAGATGGAGAGGGGGGGGTATAAGCGTACGAGTGAGGGCTTCTCCATCCTCCCCACACCAGCATATCGTATCGGTGTGAGATAGCTCTGTGACGTATCTGAGATGGGGCTGAGAATGCATCTACCTCTTATCTTTCCCTGACATTATTACCTCGCTTCAGGGATAGCGCGGCATTGGCACCAGTAGGAAACCCTAGGAGTGTTGGATGATTCGCACCACCAGCGAATACTAGTAGATCCAAGAAAGCTCGTGTGACGACAATGGCGGTAAACATGCTCATCAAAACGCCCAGGAACAGGGTTACTGCGAAGCCAACGATGATACTTGCTCCAAAGTTACTGCCGAGTTGGATCGGGGACCAGCAGTACTCGTACTCCGCCCTGCAGATCCAGTCCCTGTTTTACCTGAAGTGGATGATGAATGCCAAGCCAGGCAATATGCAAGCCGGGGTTACTCGGCCAGTCGATATAGGCTGCGCAGGCCGCCAAGACAAGGATGAACAAGAACAGTGTCAATGTTTTTCGTCGCAAGGTGTTGCTTTCTATGACTTTCTTTACTAAATGTATACTTTCTATTTTAGAAAGCGCGGCTGAGAGCACTCTGAGACGACGCTGAAGCGAAACTGAGTCGATACTCAGTTTCGCTTCAGCGTCATTTGCTCGTTGAACTTCAGACTCTCAGCCTGATCTCAGCTATTCCATAGAATCAGTTCAGATGGGGAGGGTATGCTTGTGCTGTGAAAACTGCAGACTTTCTTGCCAAACTCTTGAGATAGAGAAACGCAGAGGGAAATGAACATGCGGTCTGAAACTCCGAAAGCGGTCAGGCAGGTCGGGATCGGAGATGCAGGTACCATTCGCGCAGCCAGCGAGGTACTCAGTGGGAAGAGCAAGAAGAAGTTCATTGGCCGGGTCTTGCCATTCCTCGGGCCAGCGTTTATAGCATGTGTAGCCTACATAGACCCAGGGAACTTCGCGACGAACATTCAGGGCGGCGCGCGCTTCGGCTACATGCTCGTCTGGGTCATCGTGGCTAGCAACCTGATGGCTATGCTCATCCAGACGCTCTCGGCCAAGCTAGGTATTGCCACCGGCTTCAACCTCGCGGAGATGTGTCGTGAGCGCTTCCCACAGCCCGTGGTCTGGGGAATGTGGGTCCTGTCTGAGGTCGTGGCTATGGCGACTGACCTAGCCGAGTTTGTAGGCGCGGCCATCGGCTTCCAGCTTCTCTTCGGCATTCCACTGCTCTGGGGCGGCATCTTGACCGCCATTGTGACGTTCATCATCCTGGGACTGCAACGTTACGGCTTCCGGCCTATGGAGGCAGTAATTACCGCCTTGGTCGGCGTGATTGCTCTCTGCTACCTGATCGAAACACTCCTTGATCGACCGGAGTGGGCGAATATAGCCTATCACGCCGTTGTGCCGCAGTTTAGGGGGACAGAGAGCATTCTGCTGGCGTCCGGCATCCTCGGTGCGACAGTGATGCCGCATGTGATCTACCTCCACTCCGCTCTGACACAGGGGCGAATCGTGATCCGCGACCCTCAGCTTCTCAAGAAGTTGCTCCGCTTCGAGATGATTGATGTGGTCATTGCCATGGGTCTAGCAGGATTTGTGAACGCTGCCATGCTTATCATGGCAGCATCAACGTTTTTCCGTGCGGGCCTAAGCGATATCGGTACAATAGAAGAAGCGCATAAGACACTCGCCCCCCTATTGGGGCAGGCGTCCAGTTGGGTGTTTGCCGTCTCGCTGTTGGCATCGGGTTTGTCATCCTCGACTGTCGGTACCATGGCGGGTCAGGTCATTATGCAGGGCTACTTACATCGGCATATCCCGATCTGGGTCCGGCGCAGCATCACTATGCTGCCATCTCTCATCGTCATAGTCATCGGGCTTGAGCCCACACGAACCCTCGTCGTGAGCCAGGTTGTACTCAGCTTTGGCATTCCATTTGCCCTTATTCCACTTGTGATGTTCACACGAAGGAAGGATGTGATGGGAGTGTTGGTGAACCACCGGCTGACTACGGCAATTGCTAGCGTCATCGCGATGTTAATCATTAGTCTCAACATCTTCCTTCTGTACCGGACATTCTTTGGAGGTTGATGGCAATGTTCCAGCATACAAAAGAGAATAAGCCCAGTTTCTTGGTCCCTCTCGATGGTTCACATCTGGCGGAATCTGTTTTGCCGACGGTGGAGCACCTGGCGAGTCGTTTTCGCGCGAAGGTCATATTGCTGCATGTCATGGAGCAACATGCGCCGGTTACGATTCACGGAGAGCGGCACTTGACCGGTGTCGCTGAGGCACAGACTTATCTTGAAGAGATAGCTACACGATTGCGATTTTCTGCCATCTCGGTTAAAACCCACGTGCGTGAGGACAGGGAAGATAACGTTGCGCGGAGTATCGTTGAACATGCTCAGAAGAGTAAAACAGACCTGGTCATCATGTGCTCACATGGCCGTGGCGGACTTCGAGATTTCCTCTTTGGCAGCATCGCACAGCAAGCTCTTCGACGAGGCACACAGTCGGTCTTACTCGTCCTGCCGAGAGACGATTGCAGCGCACCGACCTTCGATCTCCGCCGTATCCTTGTGCCACTCGACGGTGCGGTCGCCCACGAACCAGCGCTCCCCGTGGCCAAGACACTTGCACACGCCTTCAGTGCAGAGGTGCAATTGGTAGTGATTATTCCAACACTAGCAACACTCTCAGGAAGTCAAGCAGTATCCGGCTTGCTTCTCCCGACAACCATGAAAGCCGTTCTTGATCTAGCCGAGCAAGGTGCCTCGGACTACCTGGAGCAGGCCGTCGTTCAATGTCGCGCTCAGGGGATACCAGCTCAAGCCAAAGTACTACGGGGCGATGCTGTTGCCGAGGTTCTTCATCTTGCCGAGCGGCTTAACGTTGACCTGATTGTGATGGCCAGCCATGGACGGGTAGGTCTGGATGCTATGCTGACAGGGAGCGTAGCGCCTCGCATTACAGGACGTATTAGCCGCCCGCTATGGTTGGTCCGTGCAGGTGAGTCTACTGGGGAGAACAATGACGAGAGAAACTGACCGACCGTCCGGTCACACAGCGACTACGATCTGTCAGGCACCCTTCCCGTTTGAATGCTTCTTGTGCGCAAGAAACATGACCAGCCAACGCAATTGGAATGGCCGCTCTTTCGCTTTATTTCTGAACGGATGTCCAATGTAGCCAGCACAGGTGTAAGAACCACTCCTCTTCGATGTGCCCCGCATACTCTTTCTGGGTACTGGCAGCGCCGTCTCCTGCCGTTTTACTGCTCATTACATCCGTTTCTTTGTGGCTGGTGTCAGCTAGCGTCGTATCTGGCCTATACCCAGCGCTTCCGCGGGGAAGCAGAGCCTTCTTCCTCCCGAAGCGCAAGTAGAGGGAGGGGACGATGAACAGGTTGAGCACCGTCGAGGTGACCAGGCCACCCAGGATGACGACGGCCATGGGGTACTCGATCTCTTGACCGGGGATATCGCCGGAGATCGCCAGGGGTACCAGGGCCAGTCCCGCTGCCAACGCGGTCATCAAGATCGGCGCGAGCCGCTCCCGCGCGCCCCGCACGACAAGCCCGGGACCGAACGGCTCGCCTTCGTGCCGTTCGAGATGCTGGTAGTGATTGATCAACATGATGCCGTTGCGCGCCGCTATCCCGAACACGGTGAAGAATCCCACCAGCGAACCCAGCGAGATCACCCCACCGGCCGCGAACGCCGCCAGCACCCCGCCCACCAGGGCCGACGGCAGGGTGAAGAAGGCCAGAAACGCCAGGCGCCAGCTGCCGAAAGATGTCTGCAGGAGGAGGAGGACCCCGATCGCCGAGGCGATGCCGAAGAGGAGCAAGCGGCTCTGGGCGGCCTGTCGCTCCTGGTACTCCCCAAGCACCTCCGCGTGGTACTCCAGCGGGAACGTGATCGCTGAGAGGCGCGCATTGACGTCGCTCACTACGGCGCCGAGATCGCGCCCGCGCACGTTGAGGCCAACGTCGATACGACGCGAGTTGTTTTCGCGCTCGATCAGGTTCGGGGTGGGCAGGATGCGCACATCAGCCACATCCCCCAGGCGTACCGTGCGGCCGTCGGGCCTGCTGATGAGCAGCTCACGGATACTGCTCAGGCTAGAGCGTGTCTCGGGCGTGCCCCACACCATCACATCGTATACCTTCCCGTCCCGGTGGATGTCGCTGACTTCTGTGCCCGCAATCAGGGTGGACATCGCCCGGCGTACATCGCCCGGTTTGAGTCCATAGTGCTCGGCTTTCGCCAGGTCCACCTCGACTTGTATGTGTGGCACGTCCACCTGGAGTTCCGTGTGCACATCCACGGCGCCATCGATCTTCGAGAGGGCCTGCCTCACCTGCTCGGCCTTGCTGCGCAGGACGTTCAGATCGGGGCCGTAGATGCGCACGACGATCTGATCGCTCGATCCTACCAGCACCTCGTGGATCCTCTCGTTCAGGTAGGTCTGTACATCGTGATAGAGCCCGGGATAGCCGTTGATCGTCTGCCGCAGGGCGGCAACCGTCGTGTCATAGTCGGCGTTCGGATCGACGCTGACCCAATTCTCGGCGAAATTGATACCGGACACTTCCTCCCCCTGCACAGCACGCCCTATATGCGACCCGAAGCTGCGGACCCCTGGGACGGACCGCAGTTCGCGACTGCCCTGGATCGTGATGCGAACAACTTCATCGTGGGTCGTGCCCGGCGTGGTCACCCAGTGCATGAGGAAATCCCTCTCCTTGAACGTAGGGAACAGCGACTCCCCGAGGAATGGCAACACCGCCAGGCCCAGCAGCACGATGACAACAACACTGCCGAAGGCCGGGTACGGAGTGCGGATGATCCGCCCGAGGACCGCGTTGTAGCCGCGCTGCAGCCAGCGCAGCAGGGGGGACTCGCGCCGCTCGAGTGCTACATTGCGCAAGAGGAGCAGGCACAGTGCTGGTGTGACGGTCAGCGCCACCACCATCGAGGCCAGCAGGGCCAGCGCATAGGAGACGGCCAGGGGCTGGAAGAATGAGCCGGACACGCCGCCCAGGAAGAAGACCGGCAACAAGACCGCCACATCGATCAGCACCGCGTAGATGATGGCGCTGCGCACCTCGAGCGAGGCCTCCAGGATGACGCTTGCCGTCGACCGGTCGCTGCCCTCCCGGCGCTGCTGGCGCAGGCGCCGCACGATGTTCTCCACGTCAATGATCGCGTCGTCGACGACGCCGCCGATGGCGATCACCAGCCCTGCCAGGATCATCGTGTTGAGCGTGGCCCCGCGCAGGTCAAGCACGAGTCCGGCCGTCACCAGCGACAAGGGGATCGCCACCAGGCTGATCAGCGCGGTTCGCCACTCGAAGAGGAAGGCGCCGAGGACCAGCACTACGAGCAGGCACGCGAGGAGCAGCGAATTGGTGAGGTTGCCCAGCGCTAGCTCGATGAAGCTCGCCGAGCGGAAGATGGTGGCATCGATCTGAATACCGGGAAGACCAGGCCGCATTTCAGCGAGCGCCGCGTCGATCCCTCGCGTCACCTCCAGCGTGTTGGCCCAGGGGAACTTTTCGACGATGAGCAGCAGGCCGGAGCCGTCGTTAATGACAGCGTCCCCGATGAGTGGTTGATGATCCCACACCACCTGGCCCAGGTCGCCCAGGGTCAGTGGCGAGCCATCGCTCTTTTTTCTGTCATTAACGGGCACTTTGGCCAGATCCTCCGGCCCGATGACGGGCAAGATGTGCTGGACCTCGAGTCTTTGACCGGGGGTGTCGATAAACCCGCCGACGCGGGTCTTCGCTGCATCCGTATACTTCAATAACCCGTAGTCCAGGGCTTCGGAGGTGACCTCCTGGACTTCATCCAGCGAGACATGGTAGGCGCGCAACTTTGCCGGATCGACTTGCACCTGCAGCTGTTTAAACCGGTCGCCCCACATGACCACATTCGCTACGCCAGGGACTGCCATCAAGCGCCACCTGATCGTCCAATAGGCGATCATCGACAGATCCGTCAGAGAATAGGCCTTGGAGGACAGCCCGATCTGCATGACCCGGCTCGTCGCCGACAGGGGTGGGAGCATCCAGGGTATGCCTGCCCAGGATGGCAACGTACGTATCGCCACTGCCAGGCGCTCTTGCACCAGCTGCCGCGCTCGCATGATGTCGGTACTGGGCTGGAAGATGAGGGTGATCGCCGAGAGCCCCGGAACCGATTTGGAGCGCATGGTGTCAAGCTCTGGGGTGCTGTTGAGCGCGTTCTCCAGCGGGATGGTAACCAGGGATTCCACCTCCTGGGAGGACATTCCTGGGGCTTCGGTTTGAATCTCCACAAATGGCGGCGCGAACTCGGGAAAGACGTCCACGGGCATGGTGCGCAGTTGGCTGATGCCAATGAACATCATTGCCGCGGCGACAGCAACCACCAGGAATCGCACGTGCAGGCTCGATCCGACTATCCAACGCATCATGGCTGAAGATCTCCTTCGAACTCGGCGCCGTATAACTCGGGCGCTCCGATCGTCACCACCTCGGTGCCGGAAGGTGGACCATTCGACAGAACCGCCAGGTCACCATCGATGTAGTCGACACTGACGTACGCTCGAACGAAGGTGAGGGGTTCGGGGTTCGTGTATACCCAGGTGTCGCCGTGCAGGTCGTATATCAGCGCAGAGTAAGGGACGACCTTCCGCAGCGCCCCGCGAACCTGCGCGTCACGAACTGGGGTCGTCTGGATGCCAAGCCGATTGGCCGCCTGCGCGGTCAATATCACGCGACTGAGGCCCGTCCCGGCGATATGCTCGACCCTGGCGGGAGCGTCGGCTCCTTCTCCGCCTTTCTTGCTTAGCGAGCTTGCAAGTGTCGGTCCGCACGCCGCAAGTTGTAGTAAAGCGACGATGATCAATACTGCGACCATCCAGCGGTGACCGTGCCACATGCGCTTCCTCCTCATCAGGTAAGGTTCAGGGCTCGCTACTGGTTGTGTCCCATCTACCCTATCTGACTGCGACCCATCTCGTTGTGTCGCACCTGGCTCCGTCCTGATCGTTGTAGAACCCCGATTTATCGTGGGTTCAGAGCTGGCTTTTTTCGTCCCGAAGCGCAAGTAGAGGGAGGGGACGATGAATAGGTTGAGCAGCGTCGAGGTGACCAGGCCACCCAGGATGACGATCGCCATCGGGTGCGCGATCTCTTGACCGGGAATGTCGCCGGAGATCGCCAGGGGTACCAGGGCCAGTCCCGCCGCCAACGCGGTCATCAGAATCGGCGCGAGCCGCTCCTGTGCGCCCCGCAGCACGAGCCCGGGACCGAACGGCTCGCCTTCGTGCCGTTCGAGATGCTGGTAGTGCTTGATTAACATGATGCCGTTGCGTGCCGCTATCCCGAACACCGCGAGCAATCCCAGGAGCGAAGCGAGCGAGATCACCCCGCCAGCCGTGAACGCCGCCAGCGCCCCACCCGCCAGGGCCGACGGCAGAGTGAAGAAGGCCAGAAACGCCAGGCGCCAGCTGCCGAAGGCCGCCTGCAGGAGGAGGAGGACCCCGAGCGCGGCGGCGATGCCGAAGAGGAGCAGGCTCTTCTGGTCGGCCTGTCGCTCCTGGTACTCCCCGAGCACCTGAGCGCGGTACTCCAGGGGGAATGTGATCGCCGAGAGGCGCGCTTTGATGTCGCTCACCACCGCGTCAGGATCGCGCTCGCGCACGCTGAGGCCCACGTCGATACGACGCGAGACGGTTTCATGTTGTATCAGGTTCGGGGTGGGCACGATGCGCACATCGGCCACATCCCCCAGGCGCACCTGCTTGCCGCTGGGTGTGTCGATGAGGAGCTCGCGGATACTGCTCAGGCTGTGGCGCGTGTTGGGCGTGCCCCACACCACCACCTGGAACACCTTCTGTTCCTCGAAGAGGCTACCGGCTTCAATGCCCGCCACCAGAGTGGATACCGCCCGGCGCACATCACCCGGTTTGAGTCCATAGCGTTGAGCTTTGGCCAGGTCCACCTGGATATCCACCTGTGGCTGCTCGACTTGGAGTTCCGCATGCACATTAGTGGTACCCTCGATCCCCGAGAGAGCCTGCTTCACTTCCTCGGCCTTGCGGCGCAGGACGCCCAGATCCGGTCCATAGATGCGCACGACGATATCGTCGCTCGATCCCGTCAGCACCTGTCTTGTTGTCGCCTTCAGGTAGGTCTGCACGTCGCTCCTGATCCCAGGGTAGCCGCCGGCCACCTTCCGGATGGCGGCCACCGTCGTGTCATAGTCGGCGTCCGGATCGACGCTGACCGCAAACTGGGCAGAATTGACATCGACCACCTGATCCCCCAGCACAGCACGCCCGATATTGACTGCGACATTGCGGACCCCTGGGATGGACCGCAGTTCGCGACTGGCCAGCGTCGTGATGCGGGCCATTTCCGGATAGGACGTGCCAGGCGGGCCCTGCCACTGAATGATGACGTCCGGTTCCTTGAACGCGGGGAGCAGCGGCGCCCCGAGGAATGGCAACACTGCGAGGCCCAGCAGCACGATGCCACACACAGTGGCGAACGCCGGATACGGGGTGCGGATGCTCCACCCGAGGACCGCGTTGTAGCCACGCTGCAGCCAGCGCAGCAGGGGAGACTCGCGCCGCTCGAGCGCTACATTGCGCAAGAGGAGCAGGCACAGTGCCGGCGTGAGGGTCAGCGCCACCGCCATCGACGCCAGCAAGGCCAGCGCATAGGAGACGGCCAGGGGCTGGAAGAATGAGCCGGACACGCCATTCAGGAGGAAGACCGGCAACAAAGCTAGCAGGATGATCAGCGTCGCGTAGATCATGGCGCCACGCGTCTCGAGCGAAGCCTCCAGGATGACGCTTGCCGTCGACCGGTCGCTGCCCTCCCGGCGCTGCTGGCGCAGGCGCCGCGCGATGTTCTCCACGTCGCTGATCGCGTCGTCAACGACGATGCCAACGGCTATCAGGAGCCCCGCCAGGACCATCATGTTGAGCGTGGCCCCGCGTAAGTAGAACACGAGCCCAGCCGTCACTAGCGATATCGGGATCGCCACCAGGCTGATCAGCGCGGTTCGCCAGTGGTAATGAAAGGCTAGGAGGACCAGCACGAGGAGAAGAAAGCCGATGAGCAGCGGCCAGGTGAGGTTACCCATCGCCAGTTCGATGAAGCTCGCCGGCCGGAAAATGGTGGTGTCGATCTGGATACCGGAAAGACCGGGCTGCAACTCATTGAGCTTTGCTTCGACGCCCCGCGTCACTTCCAGCGTGTTGGCCCCCGGGAACTTCTCGATGACGAGCAGCAGCCCGGGGCCATTGTCGAGAATGTCGTCCCCGATGAGCGGCTGGTGATCTTCAACCACCGCGGCCACGTCACCCAGGCGCAGCTTCGTGCCCTCGACATTCACCTGGGCGAGGTCGTCCGGCGATGAGATGGGCAGGACATGCCGGACCTCGAGCCGCTGTTGGGGGGTATCGATCCACCCTCCGCTGCCGGGCGTCGACGCGTTTAAGAAGCTGAGTGGCGACACCCACAAGGCATTGCCAGTGGTTGAGACGATTTGATCGAGCGTGACATGGTGGGCTCGCAACTTTTCCGGATCGACGAGCACCTGCAGCTGGCGGTCCCGCATGCCCCAGATGGCCACATTTGCCACGCCGGGCACGGACAGCAGGGCGGGCCGGATGTTCCACCGGGCAAGCACCGACATCTCGATCGCGGACACCTGCTTGGAGGAAAGCCCGATCATCATGACCCGGCTCGTCGCCGACAGAGGTGGCAGGATGACAGGCGCCTGTGCCACGTTTGGCAACGCATACGCCAGGCTCAGGCGCTCGCTCACCAACTGGCGTGCGCGGATGATGTCGGTCCCAGGCTGGAAGATGAGGGTGATCGACGAGAGCCCAGGGACCGACGTGGAGCGGATGGTTTGCAGCCACGGTGTACCGTTAAGCAACTCCTCCAGGTTGAGGGTGACCAACTCTTCCACTTCGGAGGCCGAAAGTCCGGGGGCTTCGGTCTGAACCTCCACATACGGCGGCGCGAACTCGGGTAAGGCGTCCACCGGCATAGTGCGTATTTGGCTGATGCCAACGAACATCATCGCCACGGCGAGAGCAACCACGAAAAGCCGGAACTTCAGGCTCCACTCAACGATCCAACGCATCATAGCTCGAAACCTCCCGGTGTAGTCAATGTCCACATCCTCTCGGGATGGGCTCCGTCTGGCGATGTGGGCACGTCGCTGTGCCAATCGTGCTTCACCGCGTTGGGAATATGCCCCGTCTCATAGGGCAGGATATCCTCGTTGGCCTCGATGCTGCGGACGTTGAAGTCGTTCATACGTTGCACAACCCACTCGGTATCCACCAGAACCTCCGGATGGCTATACCGGCTCGTGTTCACGGCGGATGTCTCCGTGTTCACCATGGAATGACTTCCTCTCTCTTTGCTAGCACGGTTCAAGTGAACGTGACAGATGTCTATAAAGCAAATGATATCAAAAAAGGCTTCTTGTGGCGCTTCATAGTAACAACGGATTTAATTGGGACTGCTGTAGCTGGTTTTGCAGATTGGTCAGTATCGTCTGCAGTTGTATCAGGGACCGAGCATCTCCATCTGAGGAGATGCTGATACCTCGAGCGCCCGGTGAGCCTCGATGGGAGGTAAGGCCGACTGTGGCTCGGTGAGTTGTTCTGTCAGAATCTGCTTGTAAAGTGCTACCTTGCGTCGAATACAGAATTGCCCAAAGAGCTGAATACTCATCCTGGACATAGCAACTCCTTCAAGAGATAGGCAAGGTTTCAGGCTAAAGTGTTTTTGTACACATCTAAATATGGATGGTCATACTTTTTTTGCCACTAAGAAATGCGATCCAATAAGTAAGACGTCAGAAGTAGTAGTTTTTAGCACTCACGTCCTTTTCGCCCTGTTCGATACTCATACGTTTGCTTCCGAATATGATCGAAGCGATTGCCAAAGCCTCTGTTTTGACCCACCGCACATAAGTGTATCTTGACTTTCTGAGTTTAATCTGAGAAAAGAGTGAGAATAAGGTGTTCACCCTGGCGACACGGAGACGAGGACGAGCAGGAAACCTACCTTGAAGCGGGAAGAGAGATGCATGCAAGACCTTCACTTTCACTACGTCTGCTGCTGTATGGTTGAAACCACTGATGAAATAGTGGCTCAAAGAACTCAAGAGAATTATAAGCGGGCGTATCTACTGGAGCAAGAGCAAGCGGTTGTGATCAGGTTAAGAACGGGTTGTGATTTCCTGATGGCTCGTGCAAATTTCACTGTCCTCAGTGAGAGAAGTACGGGGAACCACCAGCTCAATGAGACGACCGGAGAGCTGGCGCTGATCCTCAACGACAGCCCGACACACCTCTCCTATAATTGGCCTGCTCAAGCTCATCAGCATGCACTTGCACCTCTTGCTCAGCCAGGAGCGCGTGACGGCGAGCAGCGATCAAGGCAATCATCATCGCAGCAAGCATGAATGGCAACAGTTGCGACAGCCCTACCCCGGTATGAATATCCAACGTTCCGAGAGGAGGAAGAGCAAAGTAATCGAGAACCGGCGCACTCAGCACGATGGTGAAGAATGCAGGCACCGCACCCCAGGGGTACTGCCCCACTCGATGGTGGATAATTCGACGAGTCCCGGCGAAGGCATCTAGAGCTCATTTTTCTCTCATTCGACTGGACGGGGAGGCTAATCCATCCTGTGGGCCTTCGCTCCCCTGCTTTGCTTTCATCTTCACCAAGCCACCCACAGCCTTGTCGCGAGGCATCTTCATGTTTCTTCATGCTCAAAGTTTAAAGCATGGCACTGGCGGCAAAGGATAGCACAGGACTTCGCGCGCTGACCACTGTCGGTTGGTTCTTCCCGCTGCCATGGCTGGGGTACGTTGCCGGTAGCGTTGCGCCACCAGCTTGCCACCTCGCTCCCGCGGCTGCATGAGCGCTACTCGTAGGGATGCGTGAGGACGCACAAAATGATAGTAAGCTCGCCACCACTCGAGATGAGCCAACAGGTGTGGGGCCTGCTGAGCAGTGGCCCAGGTACGGCGAGCCAGAGCTGCCACTCCATGACGAACAGTGAGATTCACCCGCTCGATGAAAGCGGTATTGAGTCGTCCAGAAAGACCCATCCCCTGTAGGCGCCTGTGAGATCTGCCTGTGTCCCCAGACGCATCATGTGCCTGACGCGCACCAGCTTGCGCCGCCGGTAGCATTTTTTCACCTGGCCGTAGATCAGACTCGCTGCCACCTGCCACCGGCGCATGTTCCGCCCTCGACGTCTCTCTTCTCGCCATGTCCCAAAATGAGCCGTCAGAGCATAGAAGTACACGTTTAAGCCGTCCCTGGTAAAGAGGGGGAGGCACCCAGGGGCCAAGATCTGTTGCATCGCCTCGGCACGAGCGACACCGCGTTCAGCTTCCGTGAGGCCAACTTCGCCGAGGTGATCGTCGGGGTCGACCCCGACCCGGCTAACAACTGAACAACAGTGAATTGTTTGACGACCTTTATTTTTGCCGTCGACGTCAATTTCTCAACAGCAAAAGCATCTACTGTTTTTTTGCTGAAGCAATGGAGCAAACATTTCAGATCATGCAAGCGAAGCCGCGTCAAGAGAGCCTGCGACCTTGACACGGATGAGTGGCATGATACACTCCCGGACGCCATCGCTTACTGGGCAGGAAGCTAAGCAGGCAACCCAAACCCCTGTACTGGCTACTTAAAGATATCCATTCCAAAACAGAGCAGTAAACAGCAACGTGAGCCACAGAATCGCCACCTGCTTGATGTAGAGATGGAGCGGGAAAGGACCTGATAGCGTCATCTATAACGCTTTTTTCGCACGGATATCCTAAGTAGCCAGTACAAGGGTCGATAAGGATGGTCAAGTGGTTAAGAGAAAAGACTGAATTATTCACCATCGAGAAAGGCAGTACCGCTGTGCTGGCTGCTCTTGAACAGGCCCTGGTCGGCCATCCTGTTTCACTGGCTTTCAAGCCCACCTAAAGAGTTACGAAATATTTACCGTATTGGTCAATTCATCCCCAGATCTTAACCGTTTCGTAACCGGCAAGCGGGTTCACTTCCACTACTCTTGAAGCGATTACAACGATGTTTCAAGAGGCCACACTAGTTTAGAAGGAGAAGCTACTATGTCAGTTCTTTCCCGCTGGCGCAGACGAGCCGGCGTCCCCATGGCTTTCACACTCCTGGCTCTTGTACTTTCTCTCTTACTGGCACTTTCGCCACACGTTCTCGCTTTTGTGCATGCCAGTTCACCCCAGGCCACGGCATCAGATGGCCCTGGAGCGCTTTCGCATTTTGACCTGGCACGCAAGGACTGCCTGGGCACCGCCCGCAACACGACCTCAAAGGTCTGGTTCACGACTGCTAACGGCGTCCTGAGCGACGTCTACTATCCTACTCTAGACAACACCAACGTCGAAACTCTGCAATACATCGTCACGGATGGCAGCACCTTCACCGATCTGCAGACGCGCGACACCACCTACACGGTGCAGGCTCTCGACTCCCGCGCACTCGACTGCCGCGTGACGACTACCGCCAAGAGCGGTAAGTATCGCATCACGACCGACTATTTGACCGATACCAACCACAACACGTTGGTAATGCATGTACACTTTGTGCCGCTCGTTGGCGACCTGTCCACCTACCAGTTCTATGTGCGCTACGACCCCACCATCAACGGAAATGGCGGCGGGGGCAGTGGGAACGGGGGCAGTGACAGTGGAACCATTGATACCTCTACCGGCCACAACGTGCCAGTGGCCTTCGATACCAAAACGGCATCCCAGGCAGCCAACCGGGACTACGTTGTTCCGGTCTACAGCGCCCTCGACGCCTCGATACCCTTTACCCAGGAGAGCAACGGTTTCGTCGGCACCCAGAGTGATGGACTGGTTCAACTCGACGCCTCCCACAAACTCACCGCTCTCTACAATCAAGCGGACAATGGCAACCTGGTGCAGACAGCGCAGGTGGACCTTTCCAAGGGCGGAAATGTGACGCTGGCACTCGGCTTTGGCACAAGCCAGGCTGCTGCCATGAGTGCAACTGAAGGATCGCTCGCTACCCTATTCAGCCAGCTTCAAAAGAGCTACGAGGCAGGGTGGGATGCTTACGATGCCGGGCTGACCGCTCCGCCATCAAATTTCGAAGGCGTACCAGGCAGCCAGTGGCATCAACTGGTTGACGAATACTATCTGAGCGCCAACGTGGTGAAGGCATCCGAGGACAAGAGCTTCCCCGGCGCAATCGTAGCCAGTCTTGCCTCACCATGGGGGCAAGCTGTCTCGGCAGGAGACCCCAACAATACCTTCTTCGGCTCCTATCGCGAAGTCTTCGCACGTGATGTCTATGAAGCATGGACTGGTCTCGTGCTTGACGGCGATCTTGTGACAGCGCGTGCTGTTGTGAACTTCCTGTTTAATCATCAGCAACAGGCTGACGGCTCGATGCCGCGCAACAGCCTGCTCAACGGCAAGCTCGCGCCTGACTCCTTCGGCACACAACTCGATGAAGCCAGCTATCCCATCATTATGGCTTTCCAGCTTGGGATGACCGACAGCAGTCTCTATCAGAACCACATCAAACCGGCGGCAAACTTCGTGATCAGCCATGGCCCGGCATTCGGTGTCGAGCGGTGGGAGGAGCAGAACGGTTACTCGCCATCCACTATCGCAGCTGAGATTGCTGGGCTGGTGGCGGCTGCTGATATCGCGAAGGTCAACGGCGATACGTCGAGCGCACAGGTCTGGCTTGGTGTGGCCGATGACTGGCAGCGTTCTGTAGAGGGATGGACCGTTACCACCAATGGCCCTCTAGCCTCGCATCCCTACTTTATTCGCCTCTCTAAGACGGGCGACCCGAACGCGGCAATCAGCTACAATGTCGGTAACGGTGGTCCCACGCTCGATCAACGCTCCGTGATTGACGCAGGCTTCCTGGAATTGGTGCGCCTCGGCCTCAAACCTCCCAATGATACAGCGGTGACCGAGTCGCTTCCGGTAGTGGACGCGACCATTAACACTAACACGGCGAGCGGGCCAGGCTGGCACCGCTACAACGGCGATGGCTACGGTGATGGCGCGTCTGATGGGCATCCATGGGCACCTAGCGGGCGGGGCACCGGGCATGTCTGGCCGTTGCTCACAGAGGAGCGCGGAGAGTATGCTCTGGACAGTAGTGGCGTAACCACAGCGCTTACTCTGCTCACCACGATGCGAAACTTTGGTTCGGGCGTAGGCCTGATCCCGGAGCAGGATTGGGAGTTGCCCGAGCTGGCACCCTCACCTTTCGGCACTGATCCCACTGTGGCCTCGATTGGCTTCCAGAACGGGCATCCTGCCGGCTCTGCCGCTCCACTGACCTGGTCTGCCGGCGTATATGTGCGTCTACTCCGCGACATTACCACGAACAAGTTGCTCGAGCAGCCAGCCGATACCTACAACCGCTATGTGGCGCATCAGCAGGGACAGACCACCCTCACCGTGACATCGCCACCGAACCTATCTGCGGTCAATGGTTCCCCGGTGACCGTTACCGGTACATCGGTACCCGGCAACACCATCTACGTAGCGGCCACCAATACAGACAACAACAGCCAGACCACCCTAGCCAGCACTACCATCAGCTCTGATGGCTCCTTCAGCGTCTCGGTCGCGATAACGGGTGGAACCACTGTTTTGAATACGGTAGCTGTTAGCCCTACGGGGGCCACTGCCCACGATCAGAGAACCATCGTCTTCGACTTTACCCCTGGCACAGTCGTCCTGGATGTCACGGACCCCTCCAACGACGATAACGGCCCTGGCAACTACGCGTATCCTACGTCGAGTGACTTCCACGCAGGGGCCTTCGACATCCAGGAGTTCCGTGTCATCATCAGCCCTGACGGATCGACAGTCACCTTTAAGCTCAAGGTACGCGACCTGACCCCAACTTTTGGCAGCCCACTTGGCGCACAGTTGGTGGACGTGTACGTCCACGACCCGAATGCCGCGGCAGTTGATACCTCAACGGCGGCATCCTTCCCGCAGCGCAACTACACGATTGCCTCTGGCTCGGCATGGAGCAGGTTGCTGGAAGTGCAAGGGTTTGGACAGCGTTACATCGATGCGCACAGCAATACGGTAGGCACGATCAATATCAGCGCCAATGCCATCTCACGCTTCATCACCTTCAGCGTGCCAACGTCAAGTCTGGGGACACCTGGGTCGGGTTGGGGCTTCACCGTGGTGTTGACAGGTCAGGATGGCTTCTCGCCAGACCAGGCACGACGTTTCACGCCGACACCGCAGGATTTCACCTTTGGTGTTTGTGCCACTGCGAGCAGCGACCCGCACTGCACAGTGGACCCGAACACAGTGCCCAAGGCTATGGATGTGCTCACTCCGACGGGAGTCAGTCAGTCCGATGAACTCGACTACACCGTGCACAACCCTGTCACGCTGCAGGATGTGACAATACCGTAGTCAGGGTTCTGCATACCGTTTGACTGCATGCCCAGAGGCGACTACCAGGGTGGTCGCCTCTGGGCATATTGAAGGACGGCTCTCGGAGGAGATGGTGATTGAAGACCGAGGTCCGTACTAATGGTTACCTACTTTCTGGACCTCGGCCATCATCAAACGGCTGTCTGCTACTTCGAATAACCGTTCTTGAATAAGCAGCGAGGAAGACGTTCCATTATTTGTCCTCCATAAGCCTGGCACTTGCTTTCATGTCTTGAGTACCTAGAAAAGGTCACTCTGTATGGTCTTTCCATGATGAAGCATCCTCTTCTCGGAAAAGGAGGTGGCCCAATGTGTCTGCCTGTCACACATTATGTCTTGTAGAATCAAGTGTTTCGTTAGCTTTATATTGTTCTATTTATGATAGAATACGATGCATCATTCTTGTACTCCTCTTTGTTCCTCACCAGACGACTCATTAAGGCGTCTCGGGTTCTCCATTTGGTCTCGCCGTCCACTAAACACGCTCTCGACTTGAGCAGGAAGACCGAAGGATGCATTGCCATTGCTAGGGCCAAATGGAAGCGAATGGAGCAATGCGCCAGTACATTGCTTGCGCTGAGCAGCGCGGCCAGAAAAAGATGCCGGAGCGGTGCTGCGCTTCCGGCATCTGAGGTGCTTGTGTCTCCTTCGTCTCACAGGCGGTCAGCAGGCGCGCTCTGGGGCTGCTCGAACTGCTTCAGCCAGGTGCCCAGCTTCAGCAGCAGCACGCCAAGCTTACTAGCTGCGCGCCTGCTCATACTCCGACGCCGAGGCAAAAGGACCAGCAACCGTCGCTCTTCCATCTGGCGCCGCAGGTCGTGATAATAGGCTTCACGCGCTTTCTCATACAGGTACATGGTGGGACCCATTGGTTTACCTCCTCACAATATGCTTCACGATGTTCTGTTCATCTGCTCTGGTTCTCACACTACGAGGTCTGTTATGACCACTGCGGACGTTTCCCCTATAGTCACTGGCGTGCAGATCAGTCCGTTGCCTCCTCTGACACCACCTGCTGTCCCGTGGAAGCAGAGGAGATCCCGCTTGCCAGGTGCCGTTCGATGATGGTACACCTCACGCGGGAGATGTCCTGCCCCTCGCCCAACTCCTGTGGGTACAGGCGGACAATGTCCTCGGGTTGCAGGCCACAGTGAAAGAGCAAGTACGCCACGCGTTGTTCGCGTGCGCTGGGCAGCATCCCACGGATGCGTTCCCAGGACGCATGAGCGTCCTCGTGGTCCTCCTCTCTGCCAGTGCCGTCAGGCTCATAGTCCTCAAATGGTCTTCCATTGCGCTACTCATCGCTCTTGACTCCTCTTCTTTGCGGTCAATGCGTATTCTGGTCATTCATGTCTGGTACAAAGGACAACAAAAAACCGTGGGCCTGCAGGTGACTGCCTGTGCCCACGGCTGAGGGGTCTCTTCCCCAGTTGTCTGTTATCCTGAAGAGGGCGAAACTCCTCTCGCAATGGGCACAAACTGCCTGTGTGTCACGCAAGAGGCAGGCAGGCACTGCTTGAGCAGGCCAAAGGGCATGGCACAGCTGCCAACAATATCTCGAGACTGTCTATTGGGCATCGTGAGCCATGGTCTCGTTGTTGTCATGGGTGCCATCTCCTTTCGTGAATTGTGCTCTTTGAGCGTTCCTCATCCTGCGAGCAAGACGCTGAGAAGTGGAAACTGCAACGCAGGGTGCATTTCCCTTTCACCAGATAGACGAGAGGAACCATGATTTTTCGCGGGTGGCTTTTTTGATGGATCTTCCCTGCTGATCGGCCACCACGCGGATGACTTTTTTGAGCGCGTGCCCAATCAAATTGGAGGTATCTTCGACTCGACCTGCTCCCCACAACGGACTGCTCTCCAGCGCTGCGCGTAATGGCCGTGGTCCAAACTCCTGGGTGTGGAGGGCCTGCTCAATGGGTCGTTCAATGAGCCACGGGTCCAGTCTTCGCTTCAATGAGTCGCTTGCGAAAGGCCACCACTGTTCCGAGGCTTATGGGTGCTTGCTCGGTGTCCAGACAGTCCAACACTCATTGGAAGCTTCGATCCATGAGGATCGCTTCAATCACCTCGTCATCGGAGACGCCCGTGTACGCTTGCAGAATGACCGCCAGGGCCAGTTGCGCGGGAGCAATGGGCGGGTGCCCTCGCTTGCTTGGCCGGTAGAGGGTCGCCAGTTCCTGCTGGAACGATTCATCGCACAGATCGTGCCGGTGATGGCGCGAGATGCGACAAACAATGTGGCCCGCCGTATCCGTTGCACCATCTGTTTGCGCCTCGCGGGGAAAGGGCGACTGGAGGCAGCCAATGAAACGGTTGCATGCCTCTTCTCCTTACTTTCGCTAGAGACTCAGCTCATTGTGGCTTGAGGGAACGAAACCGATGCGACTCACGTGAGCGGCTTTGCGGGAAAGAGGACGCCGAGGGTACGGCTTTGCGGTCGAAGCGCCCACGAAGCAAGTGTGAGAACGGCGAAGATGAGGGGTGGCCAGATGAACGTGCCCGGGTCATCGAGGCCACGTACCATGCCCGATGCAACCGCACCCGCGTAAACAAAGAAGGAGCCAGCATACGCCCATTCCTTGAGTCGAGGGAAACGCGGGGCAAGCAAGGCGATGGCTCCAAGGAGCTTCCACACGCCCAGGATCGTGAGCAAGTACACTGGGTAGCCAAGGTGCGCCAGGACAAGGGCTACCGGCTCACCAGCCACAAGCGCTGTTCTCCCATGTATCAGGTCCGTCACCCCACCTGCCAGAAGCTCGAGCGCGGTGACCATGGTCGTCACCCAATAACTGATCACTCTCGAAGAGCTCATCACGTTCGTTCTCATCATCATGTCTTCTTTCATACGTCTGTTTCGCCTGCCTTCCTGGCGCTGCGCACACTCACGTCACCCTTGCACGCTCGCAGGATGCTTGCCCCCGGAAAGGCTGAGAAGCGTAGTGGGTGGATCTCCTCTCTTTCGAGCTGCGAGAAACCAGCCCCCGAGATCAGAGCCGCAAGTTCGTGCATGCGGTTTCCTCCAGCGTGAACATGCGCAGCCCGGCCTGTTCGGTCTGCTTGGTGCGTGAAATCGGCCAGGATCAGACACCCTGCTGGTTTGAGCACACGAGCCATTGCTGCGATCCCCTGACGCTTGAGAGGCGCTGGAAGATGATGCATCATCAAGGTGGAGCATACCACATCGAACGTCTGATCAGGGAAAGGAAGCTGCTCAATCACCCCGATCTGGAATTCGATGGACTGGCCGCGCCGGGCTGCTTTGGCACGGGCACGAGCGATTTGCTCTTGACTTGGGTCAACGCCTGCGACGCGACCCGTTGTGCTAACCTGGCGGGCCACGTCCAGCAAAAGTGTGCCCGTCCCGCAACCCACATCCAGCACTGCCTCGCCGGGTTGCACCTGGGCCAGGGCGACCGTTCTCTGCCTGAGATGGCGAAGCCTTCCACGGAACGAGAGGGTGTCGTGGACCCATGCCAAGAGGCTCGTAGCGCCAACCTCCTCTCAAAATCAGCCCCTTGGTCGAAGAGCCTTCCGCCTGGGCCGCTCGGTTCCGACGGTGATGTGCGAACGTATGCAGAGCAGTTGCTCCTTCTCTGTCCGTTGACAGTACGGCTCTCTTGAGACATACTCTCTCATATGTGTTGTTGTCTCTGAGGAAGAGTGTAGCCAAACGAGCAGCACGCCACAAGAATCAATCGGCAAAATCTGTCCCGAATGAGACAAGGAGCGCAAAATGACTCAGAAAGCTGACAATCTCCGCGTGAAACGCACCAAAATCCTGCTGCGAGAAGCGCTCATTGCCTTGATCGAGGAGCGGGGCTTCAATACCCTCACCGTCGGCGCATTGACCGAGCGGGCGATGGTCAGCCGGGCCGCGTTCTATCGCAGTTATCAAGATAAATACGAGCTGGTCGAGCAGATCTTTGAAGAGGCCATGAGCACGTTATTTAATGCGATTGGAGAATTCGGGCGGGAACATCCCGCAGACGTGTGGATTCGGTTCTTCGAACAGATCGCCCAGTACGACCGGCTCTATCGGGCGCTGCTGGGGAAAAAAGGCAGCCCCTGGTTTGTGCAGAAGATGCGCACACGTCTTGCTGAGTTGATCAAGGAGCATGGAAGTTTAGGGGGTGCGCACGGACCAATCATGTCCGAGCACGCTGCTCACCTGGCTCATCCGTTTTCCGATATGTTTGTGCCAGATCTTGTTGCCACGATGCTTGTAGAGGCGATCACCTGGTGGCTTGAGCAGGGGCAACCGTATACGCCCAAGGAACTGGCGACGAAAACAGCCTTGCTGGCTTCGGCAGTGTTTCGGGAAGCCAGCACCTGGCCATAACTGGTGGTTCGCACGCACACCGGATCAAGGCTGCGCCGCATTAGCACCCAGCGCGCATGCATGCTAGGTGCCTCCGTCTCTGCTGGCAACAGCAGCCAGGCCCACTCGTAGAGCCGCGACCCTTTGCTGCCCTCTCCGGCGGAGAGCACCACCCAGGCCTCCTGCGGTAAGAGTGCCGCCAGCAGCCCCACTGGCTGTTGGCGCCCCTGCACCCAGACCGTGTGCGTCTCGGGAACCGCCAGCACGTAGTTCTTCTGCTGCTTCTCCAGAACCATCCGCAGCTCATCGTACCCGTAGATCGTATCACCCGGCACCCAGTCCGCCGGCACTGCTGCCGCAAACGCTCGCGCCAACATCTGCTGGGCGAGCTCTCCTTTGGTGGCAAATCCCACCTCATCGGGAATGTCCGCCTCGCGACAGCGCACCCGGTCCACCGTCCACTCCTCCGGCAGGTAGAGCGCTCGATCGATGAAGGCGTACCCTTTGGTGCTGGCATACAAGAGAAAGACCCCGATCTGACTGTTCTCCCGGCGCCCGGCGGTCCCGCTGTACTGCCGGGCCACCCCTGCTGACTTCTTGCCTTTCTTGACAAAACCGGTTTCATCCACGACCAGGACCCCGCCTGCCTCCCCCAGATGCTCGATCACATAGGCCCGCCAGTCATCACGCACTGCCTCCTCATCCCACTCCGCCTCTGCGAGCAGTCGCTGGACGCCATGCGCGTTTGGGTCTCCCAGTTCCTCAGCTAGTTGCCAGCCGTTCTTACGTTCCACCGTGGCCAGCAGCCCCCGCAAGTACCGTCCCACGCGGCTGCGTACTTCGGCACGTCCAAAACGTGGGGCAATGCGCCCAGACAATTCCGCCAGGGCCTGCGCTCCCTGGCGAATGAGGCTCAATTCTTCTTGCTCGGCACGGCTTGTTCGTTCCGTGTGATCTGCTCTGCTCATGCATTATTTACCCCCGCCTATTCTACCACCCTTTGGTCACAAGTGGGACTGTAGTACTAGAACAGATATACCAAGTAGCCAGCACAGCACGCTGGTCGTTTGATTTGCCGCCGAAGGATGATGAGCTGTTAGCGTAAGAGTGCGTTTTCTGCGATCAGTTCGGATTTTCCCCGCAAGATCTGTGGCTATTCCAAGCAGAAGTGAGGCTTGTGGTGGTCTTATCCAGCTCAAGAGGCTGTGTTGGAGCATCAGCTACAGGTCGAGCGGCATCTGGCGTCCTCTTTTGACCGCCAGCCGTACCCGGTAGCGCGGCTGCCCTTTGCCTTCATCGAGCACCTCCTGTACGAAGCCTTGCGCGACCAAGTCGGCTACCAGGGTGCCTGCGGTGGCTTCATCCTGCTCGACATGAGCTGCTAGCTCTGGCAGCCCAGCTTCTCCCTGTCGCATTAACCAGGTCACAATCGTACGTAACTCGTCGGGCAATGCCAGAACATCGACCATCATCATTCCCGCCTGCCCACCTGCGGAAGGCTCAGACTGCTCCTTGCTCATGGTTTCCCTCCGACGATTGCACCTGCGTCTGTCTTCCCGTTCAGACATAGCACCTGTCCTACTTCTGCATCGTAGTTGCTCACCGCATCTCAGCAGGATTCACGATCTGGGCAGCGATCTCGCGCACACCCTTACTGTAGGAAGAGTCGGGGTAGACAAGGCTAAAAATGCCAGCACTCCCTAGTTCGATCATTTCGTCCGAGACGGGTAAGATGCCAGCCACAGGGGCAGCATAGGTGGCCTGGACCTGTTGCCGGAGGCTGGTGAAGTCCAGTTTAGGAAGCACCATGTTCACCACCAGCAGTAGCCACTTCAATTTGAGCTTGCGGGCGACTTCAATGGTCACCGCCGTGCCCTGGAAGTCTTGCTGGTCGGGTCGCAAGATGAGGACCAGGAGATCGGAGATGATAATGGAGAGGAGCGTCTCCTCATTCAGGCCCGGATGGGTGTCGATGAAGAGGTAATCGAGTTGCAGGGACTTGATCAACGTCCGAAAGCCATCGATGAGCAGGTTGACCTCATAGCCTTCCCGCAACACGCGCGTAATCTCGCCCGCCCTGATGCTCGAAGGGACGAGGTAGAGCCCGCCTCCAAGTGCCGCCGCAGGGCCAAGCTTTGCCGTGACATCATGCGCCGCCTGCTCGATACCACAACGCCCGTGGAGGTAGTCGTTGAGGGTCAGGCCACTCGTGTGCACATCCATCCCGAAGAGGACATGCAGCCCGGGTGATTGGATATCGGTATCGATAACTGCAACACGTTTGCCCATCTGGACGACGCTGCTCGCCAAATTGGCCGCCAGGTTGGATTTGCCCGTCCCACCTCGATAGGAGTGAACTGAAACGATCGTGGACATGAGAGCATCTACCCCTTTCTGTTGTTGGCTTGATTACCAGGTTATTTTTTCCCTACTGTATTTCCTGCTAGCTGCACTTCAATTTCTAGCTGATCAGTCTCACGAGCACTTCCTTTGCTGTCTTTCTTCACGATATCTCGCAGGGATAGGATGAACTGCTTGCTGACTCCATCCACATGAAACTCACGGATTTTTGTGCCTGAGGATACTTTCAAAAGAGCAGGCAGATTTTCTGATTGGCCTTCGGGTGTCACCCGGTGCACCCAGATCATCAGTTCCTGCGCTTTTATTACAGGCACATGAAATTTAGCGGAGCAGAGATCACCAAATTCCGGGATGGCGCCGAGAGCCCCCTGGTACACACGCTCTCCATCCGGATAGCCCAGCCAGATCCGGGCTTGCGTTGCAGCCCGGCCACAATCGGTCACCATAAACGTGCCGCCGGACTGCTCTGTCACTGCGGGGTCTTGCCGGACCTCGATCACCACGCGGCGAGCAAATGCGCCCTTGCGCACCATAAGGTGCGTTACTCCCAGGATGACGACCCCAACGAGTATTGCCACCGCCCTTTGGAAAAGGTTCTGCCAGATCAATAGACCATGCAGGAAAAGGATGCTGACAGCCACCAGGTAAATCCCACCTGCTACTATTGGATGAGCCAAAAACGGCAAAACGAATCCCGGCACGTTTACTCCTTTCCTACGGCTGGCCAATAGCAGTAACACCGGAAATACCCCTGCCGTCACCGCTATGGCGACGACCCCCACAAAACTCAGTAACTGGGAAAATGACTCCAGCTTGTTCACGAATAGCCACTCAACGAGAAGAAAAATGAGGAGCAGTGGGCCAAGTGCCAACCAGGAGCGGGCCTGTTCTCCTTGCACCCATTCTTTCATGCGCGAGAGCCGCATCCCCTTCTTCATGCTTTGAGCTGCATTGCGCTTGTGAACTGCCACCTCTCCAGGACCGTCCAGAGCCTGCCAAATAGCCGTGGTAGCCTGTCGCCTACGCCTGGCAGCAAAATGGACCTGGTAAAACGCCTCGCCTTCTTCCCTGGTCTCCAACAAGACGCCTTGCTCCATCAATCTGCTCAAAACCATCTGAGAAGCCTGCTCTGTTTGCTCCAGAAAGTGAGCCACCTCCTCCACACTTGCCCGCTCTCGTCCAGCGAGCCAGCCGACTAAGGTCATAGCATGCGTATCAGCCGTCTCCAGCAAGTCGAACCCCAGCATATCCCACTTTCCCTCATACTCCAACCGCATGGTCGTGATAAGTTGCACACGGACGAGATTGGCGCTGGCGGTTACTATTTTTAAGGTCAACTCTCTGGTATTGGGAGGAAGTTTTGGGGTCAACTCAGCGAGTAAGGTTGTCGCTTCCCAGGTCTCATTCACTTCCACCTCAAAGCGGCGCGTGTCACCTTCTAGCTGGAGGTCGAGGCGAAACTGCGGACGCAATCTGGGGGATTGTGTGGCGCCCGCTTTCAGGCCCAGATACGTCAAGGCCAGGTTGATAGTAGCTTTGCCGCGCGGGGTGAATATGAGCTTCCCTTGTCGTCGTCCGAGCGCCAGCGTATGCCGGGACAGTCCAGGGATCCACTCTCGCACGGTGAAGAAGAGCGCCAGACTAAAGTGGATGGAAGCCATACCCATGGCGAGAATGACGAAAATAGTGCCCAAGACGTTGACCGTAGGACCGACCTGGCGGGCGAGTGGCGTCAGCGCTGTGCCTGAGAAACCGACCAAGACCTGTGGAGCAATGGCCCCATTCACTGCTATGACCCACAGGATGTAGAGCAGCATCGCACTCGCCTGTGCTGCCATACACCCCCAGAGCAGAGACCGTCCACTTGGATCACGCTGCAGAACGGTTCTGGCACAACTGCTCACCGAGAAGTGGCCAAAGTAGGAGGCAAACGCCACGCCGAAGATCAAGCCCAGCAGGGCCGGTTCGAAAGGGCGTCCGTTGAGGAACGGGACATGCACATACAGCAAGTTCTCCACTCGGACATGTCCTAAAGCAAGTACCGAGAGGATCAGGATCAAACCCAGGTTGATCGCCCCGACCACCAGGGCGCTGCTGATGGTGGCATGCAAATTTTTTCGACGAACAAAATAGATGCCAAGCAGGAAAAGCAGGCCTGCCCAGACTTCGGCGCGTATCGGCGTGGCGCCAGCCAGGGTGAGCGAGAACCCGAGATAGTAGGCCAAGAGAGCTATGGCACAGATGGTCACCACCATGGTGGTCAGGAGCATCGAACCGGGTCTGCCCAGGTAGTCCTGGACCAGCCGACCCAGGTAGCTGCCCTGGTAACGGATCGAGCCGCTGCGGGTCACGGCTTCCGCCATCGAAGCGATCGTGAGCACATTGATCACGCCCATGACAAACAGGAAGACCACGCCGGCCAACGGACCCACCCCGGCCAGAGCAATGGGCAACGCAAGGATGGAAGCTCCCACTATCTCGGTGAAGGTTAGAGCATAGGCCGTCCAAAAAGGCGGTAAGTGCTCCAGCCAGCCGCTTAGCTTGTTCCAGCGCCAGCCCATCCACTCAAGCAGACCGACTCTCCTGCTATAGATCGTGTCAAGCGGTTGCTGGTACTGGTGCGAGAAGGCGTGTTGGACCCCTTCACTGTCCAGCCCTAACGCTTGCCTGATGTGGGGAATCTCTCGTTGCGTAAAGTGGTACTTCTGTCCCAATAAGCGGGCCAGAGCGGCTTGCAGCGTCAGGTTCTCCGGCATCAGGGATTGCCAGTCCAGGGCATACCGTTCCAGGTCGCGAATGGTAGGACGAATAAATGGCTCGCGGCCCTCTGCCAGGGCTTCAAAGAAAGCCAGGTCCTGCTGCTCAGCGGTCTCTTCGGTCAGGTAGCGATTGACGGCCCGCTGTCCTTGCACCATCAGGTAAGCAGTCCGGCTCTCGATTTGAAACAGGAGCAAGCGTACTCGCTTCGCTGAAAAGCCACCCAGCACCTCCGAACGTGTGAACAGCTCATCGTCGGTTGACATGGCTCACTTCTCCTTCAATGCTGAGGGTGTACAAACCGCTGGTACGCAACCGAGTTTGGATGCTCTGGTTTTAGTTGCTTGCGCTTTCACTTCACACCTGCTATTTCGGCAGCCAGGGCCTGACAGACGCGCTGGTACTCCTGCTCGAGGTGGGTGACCAACTCCGCCGCCCGTTCGACCGTTCCGTTCTTGCCGATAGCCTCTAATTCAGCGCTGAGTGCAGCCATCGCGCGGGCTCCCAGATTGTTACTGCTGCCCCTGAGGTTGTGAGCCGCCCGTTTGAGCTGCTCGGGCTGCCCCTCGACTATGGCCTGGCGCAGTGCCTCCAACAGCGGCGGCGTCTCGAACTGGAACGCCTCGGCCAGTTCCTGTACGATATCCGGCTCGCCTTCTCCCTGGAACTGGCGCAGCTCGGACAGCACTGCTGGGTCAAGAGCAGGAGCAGCCTGCACCTTACTCTCGGCATCCCCAGTTGGGAGAGCAACCGCACCGGGCTCCTCAAGCGGCAGCGTCCGCTTTTTCGCCCACCATCCAGTGCGTTCCAGGGCCGCCTGTAATGCTTTGATCTGAATCGGCTTGGTGAGGTAGTCATCCATCCCTGCGTCCAGGCACTCCTCGCGGTCGCCCTGCATGGCATTCGCCGTCATAGCGACGATGCGCGGACGCTGCTCGGCCGTCCAGCCCTCATGAATGGCGCGTGAAGCTTCCAGCCCGTCCATTTCCGGCATTTGTACATCCATCAAAATTACGTCGTAGCGCTGCCGCTGCAAGGCTTCCAGGACCTCCAGACCGTTAGCCACGACGTCGGCCCGGTAACCCATGCGCTCTAACAGCCGTAGTGCCAGCTTCTGATTGACCGTATTGTCTTCGGCCAGCAGGATACGCAAGGGCAGTCGCTGGCCCAGCCCGGCATCGAACTGCAATTCTGTCGGCTCTGACTGAGGCATATGGGGCTGCGGATGCTCGACAAAGAGGGAGATCAGCACATTGTACAGTTGCGACAGCTTGATCGGTTTGTGCATGAAGGCGGCGATGTCGACTCCTGGCATGTCCACCTCGTGCCGTCCCAGGGACGTGAACATGATGAGCGGCAACGCTTGGGCATCTCGGTAGTGCCGAATCTGCTCGGCCAGCATCAGGCCATCCATATCCGGAAGCTGCATATCCAGGATGACCACATCGAACGGAACAGCCACCTGCATGTATGCAAGCGCCTCCTGGCCTGAAGCACACGCAGAGGGGAGCAGGCCCCAGGACTGCATCTGCAAGGCGAGGATAAAGCGATTGGTCGCGTTATCATCCACGATCAAGATGCGCTTATCAACAAGCTGGGGTTGACTCGTATCCAGGTAGGGGCGCGAGCCAGGGGGAGCGGCCTCGGCCAGGATGGTGAAACGGAAGGTCGTGCCAACTCCTGGCTGGCTTTCGACCCACATTGTCCCGCCCATCAGTTCAGCCAGGCGTTTGCTGATCGCCAGGCCTAGCCCGGTGCCGCCGTAGCGCCGGGTTGTCGAGGCATCTACCTGGCTAAATGAGCGGAATAGGCGGTCCTTCCCTTCCTCTGAAATCCCGATACCTGTGTCCCTGACGGCAAAATGCAGCTCATAGAAACTTGCTTCACCAGGCTGCTGATGATTGCCGCTTCCGTCTCCATCCTGCTGCCTTGCTTCAACTGAGAGCACGACCTCGCCCCTTTCAGTGAACTTGACGGCGTTCGAGAGCAGGTTGACCAGGATCTGGCGCAGGCGGGTCACATCCCCGTACACTGCGGCAGGCACTTGCTCGTCTAGCAGGTAAGCGAGGTCCAGGCCTTTCTCGGTAGCCCTGGCTGCCAGCAGATCAAGAGCCGACTCCAGGCACTCACGCAGCTCAAAGGGCTGACGTTCCAGCTCGAGTTTCCCGGCTTCAATTTTGGAGAAGTCCAGAATGTCATTGGTGATGGTCAACAACGTGTCGCTGCTCGAGCGCACCGTTTCGGCATACTCACGCTGCTCGCTGGATAGGCTCGTGTCGAGCAGCAGGCCGGTCATGCCGATGATGGCATTCATGGGGGTACGGATTTCGTGACTCATCATGGCCAGGAAGGCGCTTTTCGCCTGGTTGGCCGCTTCGGCAGCAGCCCTGGCTTGCTCTATTGCTTCCATCCCCTGGCTTGCTCTATTGCTTCCATCGCCTGCTTGCGCTCGGTGATATCGCGTATGTAGGCTGTGAAGACAGGTGGCCCAGCTAGTGGAATGTCGGCGAGAGCCAGGTCAACAGGAAACTCAGTGCCATCCGCACGCGTGGCTGTCACCTCGACTCGCTTGCCGAGCAGCGGGCCTTTCCCTGTTTGAAGATAATGAGCGAGACCACTGTAATGCTGCTCGCGTAGAGAGGCAGGGATGATGAGTTTTGCCATGTCTTGACCCAATACCTCCTCGCGCTTATACCCGAACATGTTCTGGGCAGCTGGATTAAATTCGATGATCCTACTATGCTGGTCAATCGAGACGATGGCATCAAGGGCGGTCTCCAGGATCGCTCCTTTGCGGGCCTCACTTGCCCGCACGGCCTGCTCCGCCTGCTTGCGCTCGGTAATATCCAGATACAGTGCAAAAATCCCGACCTTCCGACCTTCTACCACCACCGGAGCCCCCAGGATTTCCACATCGACCAGAGTGTCATCCTTGCGCCGCCGCCGGGTAAGAGCATGAACGACCTCCCCCTGCTGGGCGCGGGTTGAGTAGCTGCTGGCTTCGGCACGATACGCTGGCGTGCTCACCACTTCATCCAGGTTGCAACCAAGAATCTCGGCCTGCGTGTAGCTGAACAGATGCTCAAAGGCCGGGTTGCAGGCCACAATCGTGTCATCAACATCAGTCCTGACTACTGCGACCGGGCACACGTTCATCAGGGCCTCGAAATACTGCCGCTGGCTGTGGGCTTCCAGGTACAACCGGGCATTTTCGCGGGCGCTGACCCCCTGTTCCTGCCGTGCTCGCTCCAGGGCTTCCATCGCCTGCTTGCGCTCGGTAATATCTCTCAAGACAATCAGGCGACCGGTGAGAGAACCGCGCCGGTCGGACAGGGGAGAGAGACGCAAATCAAAGGAACGTGGTATCCCGTCTACCGTAAGGACGATCTCCTCATGAGCCTCTGTTGCGCCGCGAAAGCGTTCGACCTGCTCAGGCCAGGCCGAGGCTACCTGGGCAGCCGGTTGCCCAACCAGTTCTGAAAGTGTGTGACCAAGGAGACGTTGTGCCGCCGGGTTGAGATCCGTTATGCGGTTATGCTTATCCAGCACAATCACAGCGTCGCTCATACTTTCGACCACGGCATGGCGTGCCACCGGCGTAATGTCCAACAGCCGAAAGCGAAAGAGACTCCAGGCCATCGCTATACCAGTGACCGTAAATGCCAAAGGGGTAAGGTCCAGATTGGGTAACGGACTCAAGCCAAAGTCCGTCACAGCGTTGCTCACTCATGGTACGAGCACAGCAATGCACAAAGCACTCACTTGTCCACGATACACAGATGCTGAACGCCTGAGTGTCGGGATGAAAGAAACGATCAGTGCCGTACCAAGCAAAAGTAATAGGAAAGAATAGACGACGTTGATCCAGTACCATATACCACGTGTGATAACCAGCACTGTGAATGCACTAGTGATCTCCAACCCCACTTTAGCATGGATCAGATGATGAAGATCGTTGGTCCAGACCAAAACCAATGTAATGAGAGGTTCAATAGAGAGCAGAACCAGCAGACGAGGTGTCAGCCATTTTGTGCGGCCAGTGTACTGGAGCGCCAGGGCAAGCCAGGCCACTGGCACTATGACGATCCCCAGGTATTCAATGTTGAGCCAAAAGAGTTTAGCGGGTATGTCCCCGCCTGCCAATTCCAAAGCATATCCTAGTGACCACTCAGCGACGGCCAGCATAAGGATAGTGAACGGTGCGATACCAGCCGTCAAGCGGCGTCTCCAGGCGAAGAGCGCGAGTCCAGCTGATATAACCGCTGCTATGACCACAGGGAATAGATACGGAGTAAACCGCCAGTACATCGTGCTCCTCCTTTCATGCCTCATTGTCCAGCCCTTTGGCCGCGCTCCTTGGTATTCCGCCTTACTCGTCGGCCCTGGCCCTGTTACGCAGTTCGTCTGCTCTGCCAAGCAACTGCTGAAAAAAAACGCTTTCGGTGATTTCGGCTACCTCGCTGGCATTCCTGGCCTGATCAATTTCAATGCGTAATTGCTGCACCTGTCGTTGCAGTTGCTGCTCGCGGGCATAGACCTGGTGTGCCATCTCCTGAAAAACCAGCGCCAATTGCCCCAGCTCATCGGGACGCCGGGCCACTTCGTCCAGGCTTCCAGGTTGAAAGGTATTGGCCTTGATGGCCGCCGCTGCCGCGGTAACCAGCCCAACCTGTTGCAAATAGTCGACTTCCTGGTCGCGCAGCCACTTTCTCTCCAGGCAAGCAGTGAGCCTGGCACGCAGCAGCACGGGGTTGAAAGGCTTGGGCAGGTAATCCTGGGCCCCCAATTCAATACATTTGACGACGCTCTCCAGCTCGTCTACGGC
>WNGH01000891.1_pt1 | contig 55385 bp, 58 predicted proteins | sample 5400631 | NCBI WGS metagenome assembly WNGH01 (sample SAMN13153373, study PRJNA577476) | soil metagenome | isolation source: 115 cm soil or saprolite under Garry oak tree replicate 1 | place: USA:California | collected 2016-06-15 | reverse complement strand
CCGGCAGGGGCCCAACTGTGTCCACATAGGAATCGTGCAGGCTGGCCAGAGCCAGCACGGCCTGTTCAGCCGACTGGAATCCCACAGCGGCCAGGCGCTGGCCATCTCCGGAGATGTTCCGCATCAGAGCCAGGACGACGCGCTGGTTGAAAGAATATTGAGCCGCCTGCGTCGCGAGCTTCTCAGCCAGTTCGGCAAGCCGGTTCAAGGTGGCGGAAAAAGAATCCGACGAAACGCCTTTCCCCGTGAGGCCCTCATGGAGGGCCTTGACCAATTGGTCGAGGGTCTTGCCTTCCTCGGGTGAAATTTGATTGACGGTATAACGGAACACGGAATAGAGCGAGGATCTCCACACGAGACGCCCCGGCTTCCCGTCATATTCCCGGAATCGCCAGCGCTGCTCATGCTTGTCCTGGTCGGTGACGCCGCGCAGGTGATCCACGACGGCGTGGTGACATGCGAAACAGTCGAAGTGCGTCAGGTCCGGCCAGAGCCCGTCACGCGAGCGACGACTGGTGATGAGGAGCTGCACTTCGTTGTGGAGCGCCATGGCCTGGCCGACCGCCCACGCGCGCGCGCCGAGCCACTCTCGTTCATTTTTATCTTGGGGCGGGAGCCAGTGCGCCGGCATCGCGTGGGTGTAGTTGTCCATCTCGAAACTCAAGCGAGGATGGCCTGCCCCGATCAGCTCATGGTCCACCACTTTTCCCTCCATGCCCCCATGACACTCGAGACATTTCTGGGCTCGTTTGACCAGGTTCTTCGTGTTGTACATGCCGACCGCGGTCCCCTTTTGCCGGTCGAAGTCCTTGCGGATATGGGCGCCGAGCCACTTCTCGGCCGGTCCGTGACAGGATTCGCAGCTCACCCCCTCGGTCAGGTCGTAGAGCGTTCCTTGGCTTTCCGGGCTTACCCGCATTGCATGACAGACGAGACACCGCTCGCTTTCTTCAGGCTTGGCGAGTTTCAGGTTCTTGGCGATGATCTTGGAGTCGGGTTTCGTGAGCACTTCGTAGGCCTTGGCGTGGTCGTCTTTCTGCGACCAGGTATAAAACTCATTCTGGGCGATGCGCAGTTTATTGCGAGGAGTGGTACTACCATGGCAGGCGCTTCCGCTGCAGGAAGTGGCGCCCAGGTACAAATAGGGGTCCTCGGAAGCTGTCTTCTCCCCCGCCGGTTTGTTTTTGTTTTCGGCGAGAGAGTCAATGTCCCAGGAGAGCCAGGTAGAGAGGATGGCGAGGACGAGGAAGGTGAGGCCCCCGACCAGTCCCACCGTCAGGACGGCCTTTTTGCACAGCTGGGTTACCAATAGACGACGCATGCGACACTCCGGGGTGTTCGCTCGTGACGATCGCTCGTTCGCGTGGTGTGAGGATGCATACAGCCGATCGGCCGGTATCGGCGCGCGATCCTAGCACAGTCGAGGGAATAAATTCTACGCAATCCTGTGGTTGATAAATCTCTCCTGTGCACCTTGACATTCTCAGCGCGCGCGCAAATACTTACCCCCCTTAGGCGTGCTGAGGGAGTGTATGGTTCACGCGCCATCTCAGAGAAGTCTGTTCTCTGTCATTCACCTGGCGCTGATCACGGTAGCATCGTTCCTCATCGCCGACATCACCGTTCTCCTCGTCGCCGACCGTTTGGAACAGCCGGTCCTTCCCGCCGACAGCGCACTCTCCTCAGATGCGCGTGAGGAGCCGACTCCTCGCCCACCTCTCCTACTGACATCGGTGCTGGAGCGTGGGGTATTCGGCAGTCGGGCGGGACGTCCTGACAGGACCAGCGGCGAAGGCCGGCACCTCCCGCTCAAGTCATTGCAAGTCCGACTCGTCGGGACCGTCGTGGGAGATCCTCCACCCTCCTTTGCCATTCTCGAGAATCTGTTGACAAAGGAACAGGTATTGTATCGGTTGCATGATCACATCCCGGGAATGGGCCGGCTCGTCAAGATTGCGCGGAATACAATCAGCATCGCGAAAGGCAAGGCGCTCGCCACCTTGGAGATCAGACTGGAAGGCGATCCCGCACTCGTGAAACCCGTCGAGCCGCGCGCAGCGGTTGATCTGGTAGGGGCCAGGCAGCTGGTCTTGGATCGGCGCGAGCTCAGTGCCGGATTCGAGAACCTGGCGGACCTTATGACGAAAGCCAGGGTCTATCCCCATGTGGCCAATGGCAAGCCGGTGGGATTCTTCATTCGGGAGATCGTCCCCGGCAGCCTGTTCGCACGGATTGGACTCCGGAACAATGACATTCTTAGACGAATCAATGGTGTGGAGGTGAAGGACCCGGAAACGCTTTTTAAGGTATTCCTCGGCCTGAAAGATGAGACGTCAATCTCCCTCGATGTACTCCGAGCGGGGCAAATGGAGACGTACGCCTATGAAATCCGCTAGCGGACCTTTCGGTCTTGTGGCCCTGTGCGTCGCGGTGTGCGCCGTTGCGGCGCCGCCGCCCTTGGCCGCCCAAGAGCAAATGGTAGCCAGGCAGGCCTCGACAGTCTCACTGGACTTCAACAACCTCGAGCTGCCGCTGTTCGTGAAGTTCATCAGCGAATTGACAGGCAAGAATTTTGTCATCGATGAAAAAGTCAAAGGCAAGGTCACCGTATTTTCTCCCGTGCCAGTCACGCCGGACCGGGCATACCAGGTTTTTCTTGCCGTCTTGGAGGGCAAGGGGCTGACGACCTATGCCGTCGGCGATGTGGTTCGCATTGTCCCCATCAGCGAGGCGCCGACGGAGCGGAGCATCCACGTATACACCCTCGCGCATGCGAATGCTGAGGAGATGGCCAAGGTCCTCGCCTCGCTGGCCAGCAAAGCGCCGGCTCCGGGTGTGGTGCGCCAGGAGACCGTACGCCTGCCGGGAGAGTTTGATGGGCCGGTTCAGGTGCTGGCGGACAAAGCCACCAATTCTTTGATCGTGGCTGCGGCAGCGCGAGATTTTGAGCGACTCCGAACGGTCATTGAAAAACTGGACATCCGACGGCGGCAGGTGTTCGTTGAGGTGGCAATCCTCGACGTGAATGTCAATAAGCTGAGAGAGTTGGGGAATAATCTGAGTGGTCTGCTGGGGTATTCCTCGAAGGATGTGAGTGTCCTGGGAGGATTCAATCGAGCGCCGGAAGATATCTTCAGCCTGGCCCAAGCCATCACCAGCGCGGGGCCCGCCGGCGCCACTTTAAGGTTGGGCACCGGGAACATCCGAACGTTTCTCCAAGCGCTGATCACCACCACAGATGCCAATGTCCTCTCGACACCGCAAATTTTGGCCACGGACAACCAGCGGGCGCGGATCATGGTGGGGCAAAACGTGCCGGTTCTGACGGGCAGTACCACATCGAATGTCGGGGCCGCCACTGTACAGACCGTCGAGCGGCGGGACGTCGGTGTGACCTTGGATTTCACGCCCCAGATTCTGGAAGGAGATCGGGTGCGGCTCGATATCAGACAAGAGATCTCCGCTCTCTTGCCAGACTCTCCCGACATCCTGACCAAGATAGGGCCGACGCTCGATAAACGCGAAACCATCACGTCGGTAATCGTGAATAGCCAAGAAAGTGTAGTATTGGGCGGGTTGCTCAAAGACAACCTGACCATTACGGAGAGAAAGATTCCGCTGCTGGGTGATATTCCAATCCTCGGGTGGCTGTTTCGATTCAATTCGCGAACGGTGGAGAAATCTAACTTGTTGGTATTCCTGACACCCACAATTATCAAGGAGCCGAGCGAGGCGCAAAACCTCAGGACGAAGAAGAGCGGAGAGATGAAAGATTTCCTGCAGGAGAATCGGGTTGAGGATCGTGAGAAGCGCAAGGATCTGTTGAAGGAATGAGCCCGCGCTCCCCACAGGCCTCTGAAAGCGGGCGGCCGGAAGGGCCCGCGAGGGGTATTCATCCGGACGATGAGCCTGCGCGACTGAAAGCGCTGGCCGCACAGTTGGGCCTCGAGTACTACGACACCCTCGATCCGTATGGTGTGGACCGGACTTTGCTCCGGTCGGTTCCTATCGCGTTCGCCAAACGGTACGGACTGCTCCCGCTCAAGTGCTGCACTGAAGGTCCCAATAAGGGATGTGTTTTGGCTGCCACTGCTGATCCGGTTGCCTACGCCCCGCTTGACGATTTGCGGGTCCTCGTCGGTAGCCCGATCGTGCCGGTCGTGGCGCCGGCCGCTGCCATCCTGAGTTACATTAATCAATTGTACGAGCGACCGTTCGCAGGAACCGAACAGATGATGCAGGTGCTCACGAGCGAGACCGAGTCCGAATTAGACCAGGGGCTTGATGAACCGATTGATCTACTCGACGCTGCGGATGAGGCGCCCCTCGTCCGGCTGGTGCACTCGATTCTCTACCGAGCCGTCAAACGGCGAGCCAGCGACATCCACTTTGAGTCGTTCGAACGAGAGGTCAACGTCCGTTACCGGATCGACGGCGTGCTGTACCATGTGCTGTCACCACCGAAGCGCTTTCAGGGGAGCATTTTCTCCCGCATCAAAGTGATGGCCGGTCTGGATATCGCCGAGCGGCGGCTTCCGCAAGACGGTCGGATCAGAATCCGGATCGCCGGCAAGGATGTAGATATCCGCGTCTCTGTGATCCCGACTGCGCACGGTGAGCGGATCGTGCTTCGGCTCCTGGACAAGACAGGCCACCGGCTCACGTTCGAGGATCTCGGCTTGTTGCCTTCCGAGCAGGCGACCATGGACCGCCTCATCCACCTCAGCCATGGACTCATTCTCGGCACCGGGCCCACCGGGAGCGGGAAAACAACCACGCTCTACGCGGCGCTTACACGGATCAATTCATCCGAGAAAAACATTCTCACCGTGGAGGACCCAATTGAGTACCAGATTCACGGAATCGGTCAAATGCAGGTGCACCCCAAGATTGAGCTGACGTTCGCGAACGGCCTCCGGTCGATCCTGCGACAAGACCCTGACGTCATTATGGTCGGCGAGATTCGCGATCGGGAGACAGCCGATATCGCCATTCATGCCGCGTTGACCGGACATCTCGTCTTTTCGACCTTGCATACGAATGATGCAGCCGGCGCAGTCACGCGCCTCCTGGACATGGGTCTTGAACCCTTTCTCGTGTCCTCTTCCCTCTCGGCGGTCGCGGCGCAGCGTCTTATCCGCGTCTTGTGTGAGCAGTGTAAGCAGGCCTACCGGCCGAACGAGTCCGATCTGGCCCAGATCGGAGTTTCCGCGCATCAGATTTTAGCGCGTCCCTGCTACCGGGCGACTGGATGCGAGGCATGTTCTGGGACCGGGTACCAGGGCCGGAGCGGCCTGTTTGAGCTGCTCTTGGTGGACGAAGAGGTGCGGCGGCTTATTTTGACGAAGGCCGACGCGGGGTCGATTCGGGAGGCTGCTATACGCCGGGGGATGATCACGCTGAAGCAAGCGGGGATCCAGCGTGTACTGTCGGGTTCGACAACGATCGATGAAGTAACGCGGGTTCTGCAGGATGATGTGACAGGGTAAACGAGATGCACGCCTATGCCTGTGTATGAGTACCGCGGGTTAACCCCGGAGGGTCGTGTTGTTGCAGGAGTCATTGATGCGGAAAATCCGAGAGGAGCGCGGTCCAAGCTCAAGCGTATGGGGGTGTATACGACCGCGGTCCAAGGGGAGCGCGCAACCGGGCGGCTAGTCCGTCGGCGTCCATGGTTGCTCGGGCTCTCCCGGAACCGAATCCACCAAAGAGAAGTCGTCGTGCTCACCCGTCAGCTTGCAACGCTCCTGTCTGCTGGTCTGCCTGTCACCGACGCGCTGACCGCCGTCCTTGAACATACCGATCGGTCGGGTCTCCGCCGAGTCTTGACCGAGATTCGCGAGTCCGTCCGGGAGGGACAGTCGTTGGCGGATGCGTTGGAAGTGCACGCGTCCGTGTTTGCACCGGTGTACGTGCAGATGGTGCGGGCAGGGGAGGCCGGCGGAAATCTGGAAGCGGTGTTCGTGCGACTGGCCGAGTTCTTGGAAGACCAAGCGGAGTTACGCGACCGTGTGTGGGCGGCTCTGGCGTATCCGGTCTTTTTGTTCGTGACCGGAGCCCTTGTGCTCATGGTGCTGATGGTCGTGACGATCCCTCGGATCACGGCGATGTTTGCTCAGATGCACCGTGTCCTGCCGTTCTCTACGCGCCTCCTTATCGAGTTCAGTGACTTTCTGACCAGGCAAGGATGGTGGCTTGTCATCCTCTGCGTGCTCGGAACGGTCGGCCTGGCCCGGTATCTGGCCACGACGCGTGGGCGAGCCTTGAAGGATGAATTGGTGCTGAAGACACCGGTCATTGGACGGCTGGTTCGGATGCTGGCCATCTCGAGACTGGCCAGGACGCTCGGGATGCTTCTGAGGAGCGGGGTTCATCTCCTCGCGGCTTTGGATATCGCCAAACCGGTGATCGGCAATGTGGTGCTCGAACGGATGATCGACTGGACCCGGGAGGAACTGACCAAAGGGAAGGGCCTGGCGGTGACGCTCGCCCGGACAGGCGTCATTCCGACACTCCTCACGCATATGGTCGCGGTTGGAGAGAAGAGCGGCGATCTGGATGGGATGCTCTTGAGAGCAGCAAGAGTGTACGACATGGAAGCGGAGTCCACCGTAAAGGGAATGACCTCCCTCCTGGCCCCCAGTCTGGTTCTGCTCATGGGGATTCTCGTGTTGTTCATTGTGACGGCGATCCTCGTCCCCATATTTGACCTTAGCGGGGGCGTGCGGTGAACGGCGGTGCAGGGCAGCGGCGGGTAGAGGGCGGCCGGCGACAACGGCAGGCTGGATTCACCCTGGTGGAAATCTTAGTGGTGACGATGATCCTGGGCCTGTTAGCGGCGTTGGTCGTTCCGAAAATCTTGGGACGCACCGATGACGCCCGCCGCACTGCGGCCAAAGTTCAAATGCGCAACATCGAACAGGCCCTGCATCTGTTCAAGTTGGATAACGGTGTGTATCCTTCGACTGAACAAGGGCTTGACGGATTAGTCCATCGGCCTACGGTGGGGGTGCTTCCCAGGCACTGGAAAGAAGGCGGGTACCTGCCGAAGGTGCCGAAGGATCCCTGGGACCGCCCGTTCCTCTTCCTGTGCCCCGGCGCAGACAGAATGCGTGACTACGATCTTGTCTCGTACGGCGCCGATGGAAAGCCGGGCGGAGTCGGGAATGATGCGGATCTCGAGAGTTGGAATCTTGACTGAGCGAGGCTTTACGCTCATTGAGATACTGACCGTCCTTTTCCTCATAGGAGTGCTCCTTGGTCTCCTGGCTCCACACATTCATCACCAGACGCAAGAGTTGCCCGCGGCGGGCCTGTCCCTCATCGGCACGGTACGCGAGGCTTACACCCAGGCCGTGGCGACGCGACAGTCACAGAGTCTCTGTATGGACCTCACGCGCGGAGAATACTGGGTGGAGGCAGGTCCTTGCAGCCCGGGGGGCGCGGTGTCCCAGGCTGGTCCTGCAAGTCCGCATCGCCATGCCCTCTCACCCGGCGTGCAGTTCCTGGATGTCCAGACGGCTCAACACGAAATTGTCAGGGATGGGCTGGCAACGGTCCGGTTCTTCCCTATCGGGCGGGCGGAGCGCGGCGTCATTCATCTGGAAGATCGGGCGCGGAACCAACTTTCGTTGCTGATCCACCCGTTGACCGGCATGGTATCTGCGCGGGAAGGCTATGTGACCAAGGTCTTGCTCGATGGCGAGGACCACTAAGCCTTTTAACGAACACGGGTTCACGCTGCTCGAGATCATGATCGCCCTTGCTATCCTGGCGATCACCTTCATGGCTCTGCTCGACCTGCGTAACCAGGATATTGCCAGACACCTATACAGTGAGCATGTGACGACCGCCACGTTGCTGGCTCAAGAAAGGCTGGCTTTTTGGGAGCTGAGCGGAGCGCCGCAAATGGGGGAGTGGAGCGGGTCGTTCCCAGACTTTGATGAGTTTGCCTGGAAGGTGCAGGTGATCCCCACGGCGTTCGATTTCGTCCGCGAAGTGCGCCTTCTCGTGTTTTGGAACGAGGGCCGGCGAACGGAACGGGTCGAGATGAGTGCGTATGTGTTTGATGCGCGCTGAGGACGATAGGGAGACGAGAAGCCGGGCGGGCGGGTTCACCCTTCTCGAGATCCTGGTCTCCGTGGCGGTTCTGGCGATTGTCCTGTCACTCGTGTTCAAGGCCTTTGACACTACGGCCGAAACTGTGCGGCAGGTCTCGGCCAGAGGAGACCGCCACCATCTTGTGCGGGTGATCTATTCCCGGCTTTCAGAAGAATTGATCGCAGCGGATTGGGAAAAAGGCAACCGGCGAACTGTCTTTGTGGGTCTAGACGGCACGCAGGGCGTCCGGCCAGCCGGCATGCTCCGCTTCAGTTCGCGCGCGCACGTTCGTACGGAACCTGAGGTGCCGGAGTCGGATCTCAATCTGCTCGTTTATGAGCTAAGGGGTGGAACTCTGTGGCGACGCGAAGAACGCAATCCGCTGAGTCTCTCGGACCGGTCGGTGGAGACGGACGCGCTCGCCCGCGGAGTGACGGAGTTCAATCTGCGTTATTGGGATGGGTCTGCGTGGCGTGAATCCTGGGACGCGGCAGCCCTGCAAGACCTTCCGTCGGCCGTGCGCATCGAGTTGGCATTTCAGGATGCTGCCGGAGACCGGCAGCGGTTCGTGACCATGGTAACGATGCCTCGCGCTCGATCGGCGGGTTCGGTGAGCCTGCCATGAGGGAAAGAACCGGGGTGGTGGCTGCCGGCGCTCTTGTCGGGTACCTTCTGTACGGCGCGGCGGCCACTGTGCTGTTTGTGTACTGGAATTTTCCGTTCGACCGACTGGAGCAGTGGGGGGTGGCGAAGATCGCCCAAACTGCCTCGCTCCGCGTGGTACCTCACGAACGGCATGTGCGGTTTCCACTGTTCCTGCAGTGGGACCGTGTCGGGTTGGTGGGAGTTCAAGGGGGCGCGGACCACGTGTTGCAAGGCGAGCACGTGTCGATTGATCTGGCTCTCCTCCCTTTGCTGAATCGGACGGTCTCAGCGGCCGTTCGAATGCACCTGCTGGGTGGAGAGGTTGCGGGCGTGGTGGAGTGGAAAGATGGAGAAGGGGCACAGGAATATCGCTTCCAAGGACGCGCCTGGGATCTGGAGCTGTCTCACCTGGAAAACGGGATTATCCCAGTAGGGCGTCTGCATGGTGACTGGGATTATCGCTGGGGGCATGCCGGGCCCTTGCAGGGGCAAGGATTGCTGACTGTCGAACTGAAAGGAGTCAAAGTGGGACCAGGTTTGTCCGCAAGATCTCCCATCCCGCCCCTGACGTTTCGAGAGGTGAGCGGTCGGATCGCGCTCAGTAAGGGAGTGGGGACGGTCGAAGACATCCGGGCCGAGGGCCCGGCGGCTACAATCTGGGGAACAGGCAGCGTGATTCTGCAAAGCCCACTTGAGGACAGTCTGCTGAATCTGAACCTGCAGGTCGGCCTCCGAGAGGCGACCTCTGGAAGCGGCGATGCGACGCACGACCCTCGCCTCGCAACCGGCCAGTACCGGTTCATCGTCAAGGGCACCATACGCCAACCGGCCTTCTATTTGAATGACGCTTCCGTGCCATTTCACGAAACGCGGAAGCCAGGAGGGAAGGCCTGATGTTCGGCGGGTATGTGGGTCTGGACCTTGGGGCGACTGCCGTGCGGGCAGTCCGGCTTCGTCGATCACTGAAGGGGCTTGAGATCCAGACGGCCATTAGCCGGCAGTTCGCGAGCGCTCAGGTGGAATCACAAAACCAGGATGCGGCACTGATCGAATCTCTCGCACAGCTCCGTGCCGAGGGCTGGGGCCACAACGAGCGAGTAGTCGTAACGGTGCCCGAGACGGCGGTCTTGGGGCGCAAGCTGGACCTGCCGTTTACGGATCTGCGGAAACTGGGCCAGGTCGTACCCTACGAGCTTGAGGATTTGCTTCCATTCGAACTCGGGGATGTCGTCGTTGATTATGAAAGGTTGACCACGAGCGCGGGGCGCACCTCCGTGTTGGGCTTGGCGGTTCGGAAGGAGGTCTTCGAACGCCGCCTGAACCTGTTGCATAGAGCGGGGTTCCAGGTGTGGCGTGTCACCGTGCGCTCACTCGCGTTGCGCGCGTACTACGACCGGTTTATCGGCGGGGATGGCAAGGCCGTGGTGCTGCTGCATATCGATCTCGATGATGGCGCCCCGACGATCACGCTTTGCGCGGTGCAGCAGCGATGTCTCTGTGGGGTCCGGACGATAGTGGGAAGCCGTCAAGACCACGCCGCTCCAGCCGCACTCGCGCTGGCTGAGCCGGAGCTGGCGATGCTTCGAAGAACTGTTCAGGTGTGGGAGCAGGAGATCGCGCAACCGTTTTCCCGTCTCTATGTCTCCGGCCTAGTTAGCGAAGGGCAGAGGATTCCCTCGCTCCTGGCCGAAACGTCGGGGATTCAGAACGTCCACATCGTGGGGCCTCGGTCGCGTGAGGGGCGCGGGAGGGAGTGCGAACCGAGTCTGGTGATTGCTGTGGGCTTGGCGGCGATGGGAGCGGGAAGGCCGGGGGGACAACTCGATTTCGCGCGTAATCAGCACAGCGCGGCCGCGCTCGCCAAGACGCACCATCGGTGGGGGACCCTAGCCGTCGGGCTGTGTCTGGTCCTTCTGCTGGCCATTGCAAGCCTTCTGGTCCACCACCGAACCAAAGAATCCCGTTACGAGCAGATCAGTGCGGCGGTCAGCACGCTTTTCCGGGAGTCCTTCCCCGAAACCCATGCGGTCATCGACGAGCCACGTCAGGCTAAGAGCCTGCTCGTCGAAGCGCAGAAGCGAGCGGCTTTCCTCGGTGTCGACGAGCTGACGATCCCCCAGATCCTCACGGAACTCACGTCCCATCTTCCCAAAGATACCCCGATTGAGATCCACGAACTCGGGATCGAGGGAGGTCGTCTCTGGCTGGAGGCCGAAACCGATTCATTCGAATCTGTGGACCGGATCAAGGGAGAACTGGGCCGAGCCCCGCACTTCGGTGATGTTTCGGTCAGTGACGCCAGGGTCGGACCAGTCGCCTCACGCATTCACTGTCGAATCCAACTGGTGTTGGGACGCCGATGAGTTGGGTCACCCGATTCGTTGCCTGGAGACTGACCGCGCCTGATCGTACCCTGCTGATTGCAGGGAGCACGATCGCGCTGGGGCTCACTGGACATTTTCTCGTGCTTGCTCCGGTGAAGGAGGAAATGCGCCGCCTTGATGCGGCAATCACTCAGAAGCAAGAGGACCAGAGAACGTTAGTTGCGATACGGCACGAGTACGTGCGCGTACGAGAGAGGTTAAGGCTTGCCGAGGGCCGGCTGGTGCGGGAGAAAGACCGGGCTTCGATTCTGGCCCTCGGAGAAGAGCTTACCCGTCGTCTCCAGTTGCGGGAACGGATCGCGTTTTTACGTCCTCAGGCGGGGGCGGTGGGGGAGGGCTTTCGGGAGTCCTCCGCAGAGCTGAAACTGGAAGGCCTTCGGTTAAACGAAGTGCTGAGCCTGATGACTGCGATTGACGACTCCCCCTATTTGCTCCGGGTTCGACGGTTCCACCTCAAGACCCGCTTCTCCGATCCGAGTCTTTTCGACCTAACCCTTCTGCTTACCACATACGAGTCCGTTCCTCACGCGGCGCAGGCGTCGGGAGGCGCCGAGCGTGGCGGGTAACGAACGCGGCGCGGCATTGATTCTGACGCTCCTCGTGGTGGTCCTGCTGGTTGCGCTCGTGTTGGAGTTCGATCGCTCGACGCGGATTGGTCTGATGGCGGCTGGGAACTTTCGTGATGGCGTGCAAGCGGGGTTTCTCGCCAAGGCAGGCGTTGCCGTTGGTCGAGGGCTACTCAAGGATGACGTCCTCCATAGCAGCCACTATGACGGTCTCGATGAGCCATGGGCTAAGCCCATTCCCCCTCTGGGGGCCGGTGAAGGCTCGATGACCATCACGATTCAGGATGAAACGGGAAAACTCAATCCGAACCATCTGGTTGACGGGGCTACCCGGAAGAAGATCCCGAGTAAAGTAGCCCAGATGCGTCGGCTCTTGGAATCACTGCAGTTAGATCCTCGCTTGGTAGATGTGATGGTGGACTGGCTAGACCCGGATGATGAACCCGAACCGTTCGGGGCCGAGCAGGCGTATTATGGCGGGTTGGAACCGCCCTATCGCACAAAGAACGGACCGTTTGAATCTTTATCCGAATTGCATCTTTTGAAGGGTGTCACGGATGACGTGTACCGGACGCTGGCCCCTTACCTCACCGTCGACACCCCGAGCCCTGGACGGATCAACATCAATACCGCTGATCCTGTTGTGTTGCGAATACTGGATCTCCGGATTTCTTTCGATGTGGCTGAGCGGATCGCCAGGGCCAGGCCATTTCGCAGATTGGACGATCTCGACCGAGTGGGCGGCATGGAACAGGTCGCCAGAGAACTCCGAGTTGTCGCCCAGGCCTATGATATCCGGAGCGATACTTTCTCCATCATTTCACAAGGGCAGGCGCGAGGAACGAGCCGTGTGGTACGGGCGACCGTTGTGCGCTTGCTGTTGCCGTTTCAGCCACCTGAGGTCCGCGTTGTTTCGTTGCGGATGGAATAACAAGGAATAGCCCAATTCGCAGCGAGCGACGAGAAGAGGGTCGACCTCTCCTCAAAGTATGAGCCCATCTAATAAGCAAATCATCTTTTCCCTCATCGGCGTGGGCCGCGTGTACCCGCCCAAGAAGCAGGTGCTCAAGGATATCTACCTGTCCTTCTTTTACGGGGCCAAGATCGGCGTCCTCGGGTTGAACGGCGCGGGCAAGAGCACGCTGCTGCGCATCATCGCGGGTGCGGACAAGGACTACCTCGGCGAGGTCACCTTTTCCAAAGGCTATACCGTCGGGCTCGTGGAGCAGGAGCCCCAGCTCGACAAGGGGAAGACTGTCAAGGAAATCGTCGAGGAGGGCCGCCGGGACGTCATCGACCTGTTGCGCGAGTATGAAGCGGTGAGCAATCGGCTCGGGGAGGAGCTCTCGCCGGATGAGATGGAAAAGCTGCTGGACAAGCAGAGCCGCCTTCAAGAGCAGATCGAGGCGGTCAATGGCTGGGAGCTCGAGCACCAGCTCGAGATCGCCATGGACGCCCTCCGGTGCCCGCCACCGGACACCAAGGTGGACGTGCTGTCGGGCGGGGAGAAGCGCCGCGTCGCGCTGTGCCGTTTGCTGATTCAGGAGCCCGACATCCTGTTGCTGGACGAGCCGACCAACCATCTCGATGCGGAGTCGGTCCAATGGCTGGAACAGCATCTCCAGCAGTACAAAGGCACGGTCATTGCCGTGACCCACGACCGCTACTTCCTGGACAACGTGGCCGGCTGGATCCTGGAGCTGGACCGAGGGCACGGCATGCCCTTCGAAGGAAACTACTCTTCATGGCTGGAGCAGAAACGAGCGCGGCTGTCGAAGGAGGAGAAGGTGGACGCCAAGCGGCGCCAAACGCTGGAGCGCGAGCTGGAATGGATCCGCATGTCGCCAAAGGGCCGGCACGCCAAGGGCAAGGCGCGCATCACTCGGTACGAGCAACTGCTTGGCGAACAACAGGAGAAACTGGCGGAAGATCTGGAGATCTACATCCCGCCCGGTCCACGCCTCGGCGACGTCGTGGTGGAAGCGAAGAACCTGAGCAAATCCTACGGCGACAAGCTGCTGTTCGAGAACCTGAGCTTCAACCTGCCGCGGGGTGGAATCGTCGGCGTGATCGGGCCGAACGGCGCGGGCAAGACCACGCTGTTCAAGCTGATCGTCGGCAAGGAGAAGCCGGACGCCGGGTCCATCAGGGGCGGCGAGACGGTCAAGATCGGCTACGTGGACCAGGACCGTGCGCTGGACAGCAACAAGACCGTCTGGGAGGTGATCGCGGACGGCAAGGACACTGTCATACTCGGCAAGCTCGAAGTCAATTCGCGGGCCTATGTCGGACGCTTCAATTTCTCCGGTCCCGATCAGCAGAAGAAGGTCAAGGACCTCTCCGGCGGCGAGCGCAACCGCGTGCACCTGGCGCGCATGCTCAAGGAAGGGGCTAATCTAATGCTGCTGGACGAGCCGACCAACGACCTGGACGTGAACACCTTGCGGGCGCTGGAGGAGGGGCTCGAGCGGTTCGGGGGCTGCTGCATGGTGAGCAGCCACGACCGCTGGTTTCTGGACCGCATCGCGACCCACATCCTGGCGTTCGAAGGAGACAGCAAGGTCGTGTGGTTCGAAGGCAATTATAGCGAATACGAGGCCGACCGGAGGAAGCGGCTCGGCAAGGAAGCGGATCGCCCGCACCGAATTCGCTATAAAAAGCTCGCGCGGTAGGCAGACTCCGTTACGCCGATTCAGCCGAGTCTGTGTCTTTCTCCCCCTTGGAGTCTCCAGGATGGAGCCCGTGCTTCTTGAGCAGCTTATAGAAGTCGGCGCGATAGCGGCCCGCGGTCTGGGAGGCGCGTGAAATGTTGCCGCTGGTGAGCTGCAACACCTCCTTCAGGTAGTTCCGCTCGAACTCCTCCTTGGCTTCCGTCAACGGTTTCAGCTGTCCTTCAGTGGACTCGGTGCTGGTTGGGAGCAGGTCAGGCGTGATCATGTCCTGGTTGGAGAGGACGACCGCCTTTTCGATCGCATTCTCCAGCTCGCGGACGTTGCCGGGCCAGGAGTAGAGCATCAGCTTCTGCATGGCTGCAGGGAGAATCCCCCGGATCTCTTTGTGCATCCGCCGGGCGCTTTGTTGCAGGAAGTGCTGGGCCAGCAAGGGGATGTCGTCCCGCCGTTCGCGGAGCGGGGGGACCGTGATCGGGAAGACCTGGATTCTATAGAAGAGGTCCTCGCGGAATGTCCCGTCGCGGACCGCCGCGCTCAAGTCTTTGTTCGTCGAGGTGATGATGCGGACGTTCACCTTGGTGGGGCGCTCGGCGCCCACCGCCAGCACTTCGCGTTCCTGAATGGCGCGCAGGAGCTTGACCTGCAGGTTCAGCGGCATCTCGCCGATCTCGTCGAGGAAGAGCGTCCCCCCGTCGGCGCACTGGAAGAGGCCGCGCTTCGCGGACTGGGCGCTGGTGAAGGCCCCCTTGACGTGGCCGAAGAGTTCGCTCTCGAAGAGACTTTCCGGGATCGCGCCGCAGTTGATCGCGCTGAAGGGGCCCCGCGCCCGCTGGCTGTTGCAGTGAATGACGCGCGCGATGACTTCCTTGCCGGTGCCGGTCTCGCCGGAGATGCAGATCGTGGCGTCGCTCTCGGCGACGCGGGCGACCTGCTCCAACAGGGCCTGCATCTTGGGACTTCGGGCGACCACGTTCTCCAAGCCGTAGAGTTCTTTGACCAGCAGCTTGAGCCGCTGGATCTCGCGGCCCATCCGTTGCTGCGCGAGGGCCTTCTCAAGCGTGGCCTTGAGCTCTTTGTCGTCAAACGGCTTCGTGAGGTAGCCGAAGGCGCCCTTCTGCATGGCCTCGACGGCGTTGGGGATGCTGCCGTGCGCCGTGAGGAGCAGCACTGGCAGATCCGGGTGGATGAGCCGCAGTTCTTCGAGGACCGACAGCCCATCCCGGTCCGGCAGGCGCAGGTCGGTGAGGGCCAGGTCGAAAACCTCGCGCTTGGCGACGGCGAGGGCTTCCTCGCCGGTCATGGACGTGGTCACGTCGAAACCCATGGCCGACAGCCGCATTGTGAGGAGCCGCAGCAGGCCTTCGTCATCGTCCACGACTATTCTTGTCCCGTGCTTTGACCTCACGAAGCATAACCTGTGCCGACGAGGTCTCCAACTCCAGCAGGTCGCGGACCAGGCGTTCCGTGGCTTCGGCGAAGGAGCGTTGAGGGTTGAGAAAGGTCGGTGGGTTCTGCAGGAACTTGAGCCAGAATTGACTGGAGTAGGCCAGGTGGCTTTTGGGAGCCGCGTCGATGACGTCCTGGAAATGTTTGGCGGCGATCGCCTGGCTTTCGTAGAGGGCTAGCAGCGCGCGTGTGTAGTGCGCGCGATCGCAGGTGTGGGTCTCCGCACAGGTGCCGAGCGACTGGTCCTGCTCGCGGGCGAGGGCCTGATAGTGCGCGACTTGCCGATCATTGGGCGTGAAGAGGGGCGAAGAGGAATAGGGCCCGCTGCGCAGAAAAATGCACGCGTGCAAGGTGAGCGCCAACACCAGCAAGAGCCCACTGGAGACTCGCTTCGTCGGGTTCATGCGGGCCCTCCTCTCCGAGCCAGGGGGAGGGTGAAGTGGACCGTCGTCCCTTTGCCCAGGTCGCTTTCGACCCAGATCCGCCCCCAATGCGCCTCGACGACTTTCTTGGCCAACGCAAGACCCAGACCGCTGCCGGCCAGTGTGTTCTTCGTGTACGAACGCCCCTGATAGAAGCGTTCCCAAATATGCGGCAAGTCTTCTGGCGGAATGCCGGGTCCCGTGTCCGCCACCGCCACGTGGGCAACCCCCGCCTTGACATCGAGGTGCAGGCGGATGTTCACGGTCGCGCCTTCCTGGCTGAACTTGAGGGCGTTGGAGAGCAGGTTGTCCAGGACCTGTTCGATCCGGGCGCCGTCAGCAGGCACCCACACCCGTCCGGACGGCGCCTCGGTCAGGATCTGAATGCGTTTGCCTTCGGCGAGGAGCCGAACTTTGTCCACCGAGGTCTCCGCCAGGCGCAGGAGGTCGGTGGGCGCGATCTGATAGTCCATCATCCCGGCCGCCATCTTCGAGAGATCGAGCAGCGTGGAGATCAGGCGGATCAGCCGCTCGCTGCTGTCCTTGATGATCCGCAGGGTCTCGCGCTGCTCTTTGCTCAAGGGGCCGGGAATCTCGTCCAGCAGCAGTTGTGTGCCCTCACGGATGGAGGCCAGCGGGGTGCGCAGCTCGTGGGAGACGTGGGCCAGGAACTCGGCCTTCATATCGTCCAGTTCCTGGAGCTTCTTGCCCATCCAGTTCACCGTGTCGACCAGTTCGCGCAGGTCGCTGGGGGCTTCGACGTTCACGGAACGTCCGAACGTCCCTTGACCGATCTGTCGGATGTGCTCCTGCACCCGGCGCAACGGATGCATGATGCTGTAGGTCGCGAGCCCGGCTAGGCCCAATCCGAGGAGGACGACGGCGATGACGAGTTGCTGGGTGATGATCTCGGCGCGGGCCGACCGCGCGCGGGAGTCGATGACGAGCGCGTTCGCCCTGGTCTCATGCAGGCTGACGTACGCGTCCAGGGCGTCGGTCATCCGGGCGATGAGGGCGTCACGCCGGCCCGCATACCCTGCGGTTGGCCTGGCCTGGCGATCCGCCTCCCCGCGGAAGAGGTCCAGGTATTCCTGGTGCAGGCGATCAACTTCCTTCAGCAATTTCTGGCCGTCTGGCGCGGATTCCTGCTCCTGCAGCGTGGCCAGGATTTGGCGGAACTCGTCGACCTCTTGAGCGAAGTCCCTCACGAACGCCAGGTCGCGGACCGCCAAGTACTTCTTCTCACTCCCCAACTGGGTGTAGAGGTTGGCAAGGAGCCGCTTGGTCGTGTCGATGGACGGGTAGTGGTAGGAGACCAGCTCCGTGCTCAAGGCAGTGAGCTGCCGGAGCTGGCTCAAGGCGTAGAAGTTGACTCCCGCCACCACGATGATGATGGCCAGCGAACTCAACGCCAATCGCCAGAAGATCGAGAGCTTCACCGAAGACCTTCCTGAGCGCTCTGCAACTGTCAGGCGCTGCGCACTGTGGGCCGCACGGTCAGTTTTTGCTGCTGCAGGAGAATCCATACACGTCCAATACATTGAAAATCAATGGTAATCGATCGGATCAGTCAATACTACGTAGAAATTCTGAATGCTACTCCCTTCAACCTCCTCGTTTCCTATTGTTAGGGTGAAGGGTGTGAAATCCTTTTAAAAACCGTCAGAAAGACTTCTTCTGGGGGCCTCGACCATACGGTACTCCCCTTGCTCACATAGGAAGGCGTGTGCCAGAATGCTTTTAATTGTGATGACACTATCGCTCACGTCATGAAAGGGCCATTTCCTGCTCCGACTCGTCTGCGCTTGATCCTGTTCACCGACCTCGATGGGGCACTGCTCGACGCAACGACTTATCGGTACGATGTCGCCTGCTCTGCGCTGGATCGGCTTCGCGAGTACGCGGTCCCCTTGATCATCTGCACGAGCAAGACCAAGGCAGAGGTGGAGCCTCTCCGCAGGGAAATTGACAACCATGATCCCTTCATCGTCGAAAACGGAGGGGCCCTGTATATTCCGGAGGGATATTTTAAAGACCCCCTCGCTGGCTCTACTGGCCGAGACGGGTACCGCGTCATCGAACTGGGTATCGCCTATCCTCGAGTGAGGAAAGCCCTGCGCCGTATTGAGAAAATGGTCGGCGCGACCCTGATCGGGTTCGGGGATATGACGGCGGAGGATATCGTTCGAGTGACAGGGCTTGCTCGTCCAGATGCCGAACGGGCGAGGCAACGCGAATACGACGAACCGTTCCTTATCGAAGGCTCCCGCAAGTCGGTGAAAGCGATCTGCGAAGCGGCTGAACAGCTCGGTTTGACCGTCTTATCTGGAAGCCGGTTCCATCACCTTGTAGGGGGTACTGACAAGGGACGGGCCTGTCAGCTCTTGATTGAGCACTATCGCAACGAGTGGGGGGAAGTTACCACGGCAGGTATTGGCGACGGCCTGAATGATTGGCCGATGTTGCAGGTCGTCGATCGGCCGTTCCTGGTGGAGCGACCGGAAGGCGGCTATGTGGCTGGCGGCGGCGTCGAAGGCCTCACTCGCCTCCGGGGGATCGGCCCGGACGGCTGGAAGAAGGGTGTGAGCCGGCTCCTCGAGGAGTCGGTGCCGCACCCGCAGGCATTGAGCTAATCCTGCGGGAGGTGCGTTATGGCAGATTTCTACCAATCCGGTTCGATCGCCACGTTGCACAGGCTGGGCCGGCCCAATCTGGAACTGCTGGAACAGGAACTGGTCGAGCACGCCAAGACCTGCCCCATCGCGCTTGTCCTTCCGTGTTTGTACTCCGAGTTGGAAGGACCGGCCCTCGGCGGGATCGTTGAGCACCTCAAGAAAGTCCCGTATCTGAGCGAGATCGTCGTCGCTTTGGGCCATGCCTCCGCCCTGGAGTTCCGGCGGGCCAAGGACTATTTCAAGGTTCTCCCCCAGGACGTTCGGCTGATTTGGATCGAAGGGCCTCGGATCCAGGAAGCGCTCAACCTCTTGGTCAGTCAAGACATCGATGTCGGCCGGCCGGGGAAGGGGCAGTCCTGCTGGATCGCCTTCGGCTACGTCCTCGCGATGCGGCGAAGCAAGGTCATCGCTCTGCACGACTGCGACGTCGTCACGTACGACCGAGAGTATCTGGCCCGCCTCTGCTACCCGATCGCGAACCCCAATCTCAGGTACGATTTCTGCAAGGGCTACTACGCCCGGGTCACAGACCGCCTGCACGGCCGCGCCACGCGTCTCCTCATCACCCCGATGATCAGAACCCTCCAACGCTTGGTGGGTCCCAATCCCTTGCTCAGCTTTCTGGACGGCTTCCGCTATCCCCTGGCGGGCGAGTTTGCCATGCTGACGGATCTGGCTTGGACCAATCGCATCCCGGGAGACTGGGGGTTCGAAATCGGGGTTCTGGCCGAAGTCTATCGGAACTGTGCCCTGCGTCGGGTCTGCCAAGCCGATCTCTCGGACCAATACGAGCACAAGCATCAGGACCTCTCGGCCGACAACCCCGAAGCAGGGCTCTACAAAATGTGCGTGGACGTCTCGAAGTCGCTCTTCCGGAACCTCGCCAGCGAAGGGGTCATCTTCACCGACGGGATGCTGAAGACCTTACGGGCGACCTATCTCCAGATCGCACAAGAGGCCATCAAGAAATACGAGGACGATGCGGCAATCAACAGCCTCCGGTTCGATCGCCACGAGGAACGGATGGCAGTCGAGGCATTCCTCAAGGGCATCAAACTGGCCTCCGAGAGCTTTCTGGAAGACCCGTTGGGCGTGCCGATGATCTCCAATTGGGCCCGTGTCACCGCGGCTGTTCCTGACATCTTCAATCGCCTGGTTCGCGCCGTCGAAGCGGACCAGGCATGGGACCCGAAGCGGAAGCCTCGCAAACAGCCCACCTCGACTCTCTGACACCGGGGCGAAAGCAGGAAGAGGTGGCTGCTGTGAAGCAGAGCGAGCCGAGCATGCTAGAAACAACGCTGTTGAGCTTGGAAGAGCGAACTGAAACGCAGATCCGGGAGATCGCGCAGGCCGATATCCTCGTAGGCATCCCCAGCTTCAACAACTCGAGCACGATTGGCCATGTGGTCAAGGCGGTGATCGCCGGCCTAGCCAAATACTTTCCAGAGTACCGCGCGGTCCTGGTGAACTCGGATGGCGGCTCCACCGATGGCACTCCTGACGTGGTGGCCAAGGCCAGTGTGGACCTCGGTGTCATGCTCATCACTGATCGACAGAGCTTCCTGCACCGGATCATTACCCCCTATAAGGGCATGTCGGGAAAGGGCAGCGCCTTCCGGACGATCTTTGAAGTGGCCCGGCGTCTTGGTGTCAAGGCCTGCGCGGTCGTGGACGCGGATCTCCGCTCGATCACCCCCGAATGGATCGAGCTGCTCCTGCGACCGGTTCTCAGCGGAGGCTTCGACTTCGTCGCACCCTACTACCTGCGGCACAAGTACGACGGGACGATCACGAACAGCATCGTCTATCCGTTGACACGAGCGCTGTACGGAGTGCAGATCCGGCAACCGATCGGCGGAGATTTCGGTTTTTCTGGAAAACTCGCTGGACACTACATGGACCAGCACGTGTGGGAGTCGGACGTCGCTGGCTTCGGGATCGACATCTGGATGACCACAGAGGCCGTAGCTTCAGGGGTGCGGGTTTGCCAGAGTTTCCTAGGCGCCAAGATCCATAACCCCAAGGACCCGGCCGCTGATCTATCAGCCATGCTCGCTCAGGTGGTCGGAGCGATCTTTGCCCTCATGGAAGCACATCAAGAAGTCTGGGTCCCGCTTCAGGGCTCCAAGCCGATCCCGATGTTCGGCTTTCAGTATGAGGTGGGCGTCGAGCCCGTGAACGTGAATGTGGACCACATGATTGCGAGCTTTCGGCAGGGCCTCGTGGATCTGCGCCCCATCTGGGAGGGCATGCTGGCCGCGGAGACCCTCCAGGCTCTCTCAGCTACGAGAGACATGCCGTCCCACAATTTCCATATTCCGGACGAGGTCTGGGCCAGAACCGTCTATGACTGCGCCCTGGCGTTTCAACGGTCGGTCCTCAATCGCGAGCACCTGCTCAAGGCGATGACTCCGCTCTATCTAGGTCGGACCGCGTCGTTCGTGGTGGAAACGCAAGGGCTCACCACCCGGGAAACGGAGGATCGCATCGAGCAACTCTGCAAGGTCTTTGAGCAGCTCAAGCCTTACCTCTTGGAGCGCTGGGGCGCCGTCAAGGAGGCGTGACCATGAGAGAATTCGTGAACACTACTCTGCTGGAACCATTGACGACAATCGGGACCCGCATCCTGCAATTCCTCCCGAACCTCTTCGCCGCGGTCCTGATCCTCGGTGTCGGCTGGCTCCTGGCCCGGCTGCTGGGACGCGGCGTCGAGCGTCTGTTGCGAATGCTGGGGGTAGATCACCTCGCCGATCAACTCGGAATCAGCGCTGTCTTGACACGCACTGGCCTGAAACCACTGCCTAGTCACCTCGTCGGCCGCATGCTCTATTGGGGGCTCGTGGTCCTCACAGCCATCGCAGCACTGGGCGCGCTGGACGTTAAGGCGATCAATCAGCTTGCCACAAGCTTTCTGAACTACCTCCCGCACGTCCTGACTGCCGCCGTCATCCTGACCGCCGGGATGTTGCTGAGCAATTTTGTCGCGCGGACGGCCCTGATCGCGGCAGTGAATGCGAACTTTCCGGCGGCTGCGACCGCCGCCGGCCTTGCCAGGTGGGGCGTCCTGCTCGCGGCTCTTGCCATGGCGCTGGAGCAGTTGGGGATCGCCCAGAACATCGTCGTCGTGGGTTTCGGGATTACCCTGGGGGGCGTAGTCCTGGCCGCGGCGATCGCCCTCGGTTTGGGCGCCAAGGATCTTGCCAAAGAGTTCCTGGAGCGGATGCTTTCCGACAAGCCGCGTGACCGGATGCCCGATGATCTGAAACATCTGTGAGGCGTGCGATGAATTTCCACGGGGGCGCATGATCGAGCAGCGTGCTAAACAACCCTTCCGGTTCGTCTCGTGCATGGAGCTACGGGAGATATTGGGCAAGCGCGCGATGGACGAGTCCCGGTTGCTGGAGATCATCGAAGAGGCCCCTGCGGACAGCATCTACTATCACACGCACAGCTACTACCTCAGACATCCTTACAGCCAGGGGGTGTTTCCCAACGACTTCGCCACCTGGGCCGCGCTGCACGCCCAGGACAGGGTGCTGGGCGAGCGACTGGGCATTCTCGACCCGTTTGAATTCGATGACATCGAGCAACTCCGCGTCGACATCCTGACGATTATAGACGACCATCTGAGTCATCTCAGAACCATTCCAAGGTCCGCTACCGGCGAGCCCTTCGAGTTTGTCCGTTCGCACGTGATTGAGGCGGATCTGGGTCTGCAGGCGTGGACGCTCCGGGAGTTCCGCGAAACCATGGCGGATGTGGAGGTGGGGGCTGTGTACAACCACGTATGCGAGGCGCGGTTGCGGAAAGGACGGCTGTCGGGCGATTTTGCCGGCTGGCTGTCCGCCGAGGATGGGCTGGGCCTGCCGGACCTTGCCGCAGAGGTTGTGAAAGTAGGGCGCCTCGGGTTGAGCCTGGAAGGAATGCGGACGCGAATTGTACGGTTGTGCGACGGGGTCCTGGGCGCACCAGTTTCCGATGAGCACCGTCTCGGGAGGTGAAGCGGTGGGCAGCCTACTGGATCAGTACAGGGATGTGACCCCACGGGGGACCGTGGAGTTCTTGCGGCGACTGGCTCGGCAGGTCGAAGGCATCCGCATGCTCAATGTCAACTCCACGCGCACCGGCGGCGGGGTGGCCGAGATCCTGCAGCGGTTGCTGCCCCTCTTTGAGGAGCTCGGGGTCAAGGCCCGCTGGGAGGTGATGGCTGGGTCCGAGGTTTTCTACAGGACGACCAAAAGCTTTCACAACGCGCTGCAGGGGACTAAGCAACGGATCACTGCGGAGATGTACGAGGGGTACCTTGAGTGCAATCGTGATAACGCGAAGCGACTCGATTTGGATGCAGAGGTCGCGATGATCCACGATCCTCAACCCGCGGCGCTGATTGACTCCCGTCCTCGTGGCGCCAAGTGGATCTGGCGGTGCCACATCGATCTCTCCACGCCCCAACCGACAGTCTGGCAGTTTCTCCGCTCATATGTGGTCCGCTATGATGCGGCGGTCTTCTCGCTGCCCAAGTTCGCCCAGCGGCTACGCATCCCGCAGTTCCTGATCTACCCTTCCATTGACCCCCTGAGCGACAAGAATCGTGAACTCACGGCGGAGGAGGTGAACCGGTTGCTCCAAGGACTGGGCGTGCCTTGGGACAAACCGATCCTCCTGCAGGTGTCCAGGTTCGACCGGTTCAAGGACCCTGTCGGTGTGATCGAGGCCTACCGGCTGATCAAGAAGAGTCATGACTGCCGGCTGGTTCTTGCGGGCGGTACCGCTGCCGATGATCCGGAAGGCGCGGCTGTTTTGGCTGAGGTCCGGGAGGCCGCGGGCAACGATCCCGATATCCATATCCTCCTCTTGCCCCCGACGGCCCACCTGGAAATCAACGCCCTCCAGCGCGCGGCCACGATCGTGTTTCAGAAATCGACCCGCGAGGGATTCGGACTGACTGTCGCCGAGGCGATGTGGAAGGGCAAGCCCGTGATCGGCGGTGCCACTGGCGGCATCACCGTCCAGGTCATCCCGGGTGAGACCGGTTACACCGTCAGTTCGCCCGAAGGGGCGGCATTTTACGCGAAGCGCCTGTTAAATGAGCCGGATCGGTTGACTGTCATGGGTCGGCAGGCGAAAGAGTACGTCCGTCACCGGTTCCTGATCACCCGACACCTCCAGGAGTACCTGGCTGTGATCATCCAACTTTGCCGTGGTGCACGATGACCCCGGCGGCGTCCTTCAGGTCGCGACTGATCGTCGTGTCGAATCGAGAGCCCTACGAGCACCGGCGCCTCAGAGGCCGCCTGGTGTGTCAACGCACCGATGGTGGGCTCACCTCGGCGCTCGATCCGGTGCTCCGTCGTCTTGGAGGAACCTGGATCGCGTGGGGGAGCGGGAGCGCCGATCAGGAGGCTGTAGGCCCTACCGGCGCCCTCAACGTCCCACCGGAGGACCCCGCCTACCGGCTCCGCCGTGTCTGGCTGTCAGCTGACGAGGTCAGGGGAGCGTACCGTGGGTATGCCAACCAGGTCTTGTGGCCCTTATGTCACATCACCTTGGACCGCGTGGCCTACCGGAAGTCATACTGGCCGCAGTACGTGGCCATGAACCGGCGGTTCCTGGAGGCAGTCCTCCGCGAGATGCGCCCGCGCCCTGGAGCGGTTTGGATTCATGATTTTCATCTGGCCCTGCTGCCCGCTCTGCTCAAGCGGGAACGCCCAGCGACGGTGGTGTCCGTGTTCTGGCACGTACCCTGGCCCGGGCCCGAGGTGTTCCGTATCCTGCCCGAGCGGCAGGACTTGCTGGAAGGACTGTTGGCTGCTGATGCGCTCGGGTTCCAAACCGCGGGCTACGCACACGCCTTCGCGGAATGTGCGCAGACCATCCTCAAGGCTGAGATCAGTGCTGATGGCAGATTCGTCCATCACAAAGGTGGGGTCACCCGCCTGTGCGCCTGTCCGATCAGCGTGGACTTCCAGCTCTTCAACGAGGGCGCGAAGAGTCCCGAGGTAGAACGGCGCGCAGCGACGGCGCGACGAAAGTTCGCGCCTCGTCCGGGCATGCGCGTGGGTCTGGGCGTGGACCGTCTCGACTACACGAAGGGACTACTGAAACGGCTCTGGGCCCTTGACCTCTTCTTCACTAATTTCCCCCAGTACCGAGGCACCTTCACATTCGTCCAGGTGGCCATTCCGACAAGGACCGAGATCGAGACCTACCGACAGTATCGCGACCTCATCACGCAGACGGTGGCCGAGATCAACGGGCGCCACGGCGGGGAGGGCTGGCGGCCCATCGAGTACCACGAAGGTCGCATCCCTCTCGACACCTTGCTTGCATACTACCGCATGGCAGACGTGGCGCTGGTCAGCTCGGTCTATGACGGGATGAACCTGGTGGCCAAGGAGTACGTGGCCTCGCGCGTGGACGAGACCGGCATGCTGCTGATCAGCCAAATGACCGGATCAGCCGAGGAACTGACCGACGCAGTGGTCATCAACCCGTACGACCTTGACGGTGTGGCTGACGCGATCCGGCAGGCGCTGGAGATGCCGGTTGAAGAACAGCTTCGCCGGATGCGCGCATTGCGCGCGCACGTCCGTGCGCAGGACGTCCATGCCTGGGTGAACCAGTGCCTCCAAGACATGGGCTTGCCTGCTTCGTCCGTCCACGCGCGCGATGACGGATGACGCGGCATCGCTCGCTACGGTCGCGACTCGCCGACATTCCGGCACGGCAACTCCTGTTGTTACTGGATTTTGATGGGACGCTCGCTCCGATCGTCCTGCGCCCGGACCGAGCGACGCTCCCGGCCCCGGTCCGAGCTGTGCTTCGCCGGCTGGTCCGCCTGATGCCGGTCGTTGTCGTCAGCGGGCGCGCGCTGGGTGATCTGCAGCGACGCGTGAACGTCCCAGGCATTCGGTATATTGCCTCTCACGGGCTGGCGTTCAAGGAGCCCCGGTCTCCTGTCCGCTGGCTGGGGCGGCGCGTGCCCAGACGGGAAGTTCTGCGCTGGGTACGAGCCCTGCGATCTTCGGCCGCAGGAATACACGGCGCCCTCGTCGAGGACAAAGGCTGGAGTGTCGCCCTCCACGACCGGAGCGTACACCACGCGGACCGCGCGATCCTCAGACGTCGCGTGCTGCGTGCCCTCAAGCCCTGGCTCACAGACGGGCAGGCGGCGCTCGTCCGCGGCAAGCGAGTGTTGGAGATCAGGCCAGCCGGTTCCTGGAACAAAGGGACTGCCGTCGCAGCCGTCCTGACTCAGCCGTGGGCGCGGAACCGGATTCCGGTTTATCTCGGGGATGATCGCACGGACCGGGACGCCTTCCGTACGGTTCGCGGACTGGGGCTGGCGGTTCGCGTGGGCGGTCGACGCGGAATCTGGGACGAGGACGCGTCGCTTGCAGGCCCGGCTGCAGTCGTGAGCGTGCTGACATGGCTCACGACCCGTCGTGAAGCCACTCAGGATCCTTGACGTAGGCGGACCGCTACGCTTTCTCTCCGTTGTAGGTGTATTCCTACACGCCCAACACATTGTAAACGCAGGTGAAGCGTGGGAACCACTGAAGGCTCTTTCCTTCAATCCCCCTATGCTTCACCTCAGGAATAATTCGCACGTAAGCCCTCAAAAGATCGCGAGAATGGCATCTTCCGGCGTCCTCCGCGGCCATTCGGCACTTCCCTTGCTCAAAGGGTAAGTATGTTGCCTGACTCGCGCACAGCGAGGGTCAGGGAGTGCACACTCCCGAGTCCGTGAGAGAACCTGTCGTGTGGGTTAGCTGGCGGTGAAGGCAGGCAAAGAGAAGAAAGGAGACCAGACAATGAAAACGTTAGTCATTGCTGTGCTTGGCTTGCTGCTGGTTGTGGGGCTGATGATCGTACCCAGCCAAGCTGGTGGTCCACTCAGCCTGACCGATCCGGTCTTCGCCAAGTTTATCGGAGGCACAGTCGAGGAGATTGATCATGCTGGTCTGCGAGTCACCATCCAGACTGACCAAGGGAAAAAGGAATCCCTCCAGGTCGCGGACGCCTCGTTGCTGAAGGGACTGAGCAAAGGAGATCGCGTCAGTGTCGAGATGGATGAGCAAGGGAAAGCGAGGACGATTGTAAAGACCATGCCCAATAAAAAGGGAGCACCGGAACCAGGAAGCTGACCAGGGCAATCGGTGCGTAGAGGTCGTCGTAGAACACGCCAGCTAACCCACACGGTAAGGTTTATCTTTGGGTCCAGGTGAGGAGGAGCAATGAGGTTTCTGGGTGACGGGCTGCAGCTTGTAGCTTTTCTTCTGGCGGCCTTTAACATCCTCCTGACCGTTCTGGTGGTCGCCGCTATTGGGCTCATGTTCTTTCTGTATGTGACCAAGCGGCAGATCGTGATTACCCAGGGAGAGCCGAGTCGATCCTCGCAGGTCCGGGGTTTTCACTAACCTGTAGGAGAATCCGTGCATCCCCATCACATTGAAAGATCAACACAATCATGTTGATTCTAGTAGAAGTACTGATTGCACGGTCATGCAGTTTGCTCCCTATTCCATGCTTGGTTTGACCGGTCGTTTAGCCACATCTTGTTCAAATTGCAGCGGAATCTCGTGTGGCACCCCCCTTGCTAATAACAAAGGGCGTGTGCCGGTGAGTGGTAGGATACTGCCAGGTCCTGCCCAGTTGGGTGAGCCGCCAGCGAACGGCAGCGAAGGAGGCAACACCATGAAAGGACACATATTCAGCATCACGATTCTCAGTGTGCTGTTGGTCTTGGGAGCGATGGTTGTGCCCACGAATGCCGACTTGGCGCCGACCAGTCAGGAAGTCGGCGTGAGCGCGAAAACGCTAAGCGGCACGATCGAAGGCATTGATCCGTCGCAGCGCATCGTCACCATTCAGTCAGAGGAAAAACAAGGGGAGATGATGCTCCTCGCGTTCTCGGATCCCGATGTGGTCAAGGGGCTGTCGAAGGGAGACCGGGTCGTGGTCGAACTGGATGATCACGGGATGGCGAAGAAGATCATCAAGGCCTCACCCGAACAGAAGGACATGCCGACCCCGAAAAATTGAGCCACGCCCTGCAGTGCTATTGGGCCGCGTTAAATCGCTGGCGGCCAACCAGCAACCTTCCGAGTTGAGGGCCAATAAGGAGTGTCAGAGGAACACGCGATGTCGGAGACAGACTGGAATCCATGGAAGATGACGACATTCGGTCTCCTGTTGGTGGGAGCGACGGCGTTGGTCACGACGCTCGTCATGGGCTACCGGGATGATCGCGAGGACGTCAACCAGACCGGGGCCACGTCGCGTGCCAACGCGCTGGTGCGGAAGACCTTAGTGCCGAGCCAAGTCGATGTGGAGGCCTGCCAAGCCTATGCCCAGCAGCGAACCGGAGACAAGACGATGGACATGGCCAAGGATGTTGCGATCGGCGGTGTCGTGGGCGCCGGGCCCGGCGCTGCAGGCGGCGCCATTGCCGACGGGGGCAGCGGCGCCGGCAAGGGAGCGGCGCGACACGATCCGCAATATCAGGCTGTCTACCGTTCATGCATGCGTCAAAAAGGGTACTGACCGACCTTCAAAGCGAAGGAGGAAGCATGGAACTGTTGGATGATGGATTCCAGCTTGTGGGCTTTGTGGTAACCGGAAGGTCGTGATCATCAAGAGGGGTTCGGGTTCTCACGAGCTCGGACGCGAGTCCGAGAAAATTCCAGCTGAAGCGCGGTCCTAAGCGCGTTCAGCAGGAGGTATCGTATGGAGTATGTTGGCGTGTTCCTACTTTTTTCGATTTTCATGGGTCTCGTCCTCCGATTCAGCACCGGGTGGAAGCGAGGGAAACGCAAGGGACTCGGGACGCCGGCCCTCTTCGTCCACCTCACCGGCCGTCGGCTCAACATTACCACGCGAAGCGACTAGGCGTGCCAGCGAGCAGGGAGTGTGCAGATCTAGCGGCGGGCCTTGGCGGCCGTGTATTTTCCGGAATATCCGAACGAAGGAGGTTCATGAAATGGAACTGACATCCAATAAGACCCTGGAGACAATCGTGAGGGAACGGCGGCTCATGCCGCGGTTCCATCTCCTGACGCGCGTGGACATTGCAGTGGCCGGCGGTGGTGACCTCTACTGGGGGAGCATGCTCAACCTGAGTCGGACGGGCGTGGCGGTCGTCTTACGGCACCATCTGAAGCCGAAGCAGAGAGCCACAGTCCGCTTCCATTTCCAGAGTCTTGATGGCAGGGAAGTGACTGAAGAGTTGATCGCCAAGGCGAACTGGCAGTGCGGGGACAACACAGGGCTGGAATTTGAAACGCCGCTGACGGCCGGCTCGCCTGCGCTGCAGAAGGCGCGGTTTCTGGTGACGCACCTCGAGGCGAAAGAAGCGAGCCACTAACAACGACGGAGGCAAGAGCCATGACGGAGCGAAACCACGTGTTGCTGAAGGTGATACTGGGCGTGGGGATTGGCTGCATACTCGCGGTGGGCAGTGCGAGCGGAGTCGTACTGGCTCAGGGCACGGCGGCCGAGGAGCAGACCCTGGAGAAGAAGGCCACGACCCTCAACAGCATGCCAGCGTCGCCCAAGCTGGATGAAGCCAGGGTACAGGCGCTGGCCAAGCAATTCAATGTACCGGAGTCGCGCATCGCCGAGCTACGCAACCAGAAGATGGGCTGGGGAGAAATCACCATCGGCTTGGCAATGGCCGAGCACCTGGCGGCTACCTCCCAGACTCCGATGACGACGGAGCAGGCCCTCACCAAGGTCGAACAGCTCCGCGGCGAGAAGATGGGCTGGGGCCGAATCGCCAAGGATTTGGGCTTCAAGCTGGGTCCGGTCATCAGCAAGGTCGAGCGGAGCGAGACCGCGGTCAGGACCGCGGACCGCGAGGGTGTGGAGCGGGGCGACGGCAAATCCAAGGCGGACCACCTGGAGAAAGCCTCGGGAGCCGAGCGGAAGGATCGCCTTGATCGCCCGGAGCGCGCCGCGCGCCCGGAGCGTCCGGGGCGCTGAACGCAAAGTGCTCGCATGAGGCGCACACAGACGCTGTTGGCGTGGGTCTTTGCGGTTGGTGTCGCTGTCGCAGTGATCGGGGTTCCCGGCCCGGCGCCCGCCCAGGCTGCGGAATCGCAAGCCGGAACCTGGACGGGCGGTGGCGCGTTGGGTTTCTTGGCCAACACACCCGATGACACCGCCTTCGCTCTCAACCTGGACTTCGGCTACCGTCTAAACCGTGAGCTTTCAGTGGGTCCGTTGGTCCAACTGGGGTTCACCGGAGACATGACCCTGGTCGGACTCTCGGGGCAGGGCAAATACTCGCTTGCTGTGCCGGGTACGGAGGATCGCGGGAAACTGGTGTTGCAGGCGGGGCTCGGCTTTGTCCATGCGGACTTTCTCCAGTCCGACACCTCCTGGCTGATCCCGCTTGGGGTCGGCTTCGAATTCGCGGTGGATCGGAAGCTCGCGGTGACCGTCACCTTTCTCCTCAACTTCACGGATCTGGACACCGGAGGGGGAACAGGCACGAACGTGATGCCCGGGCTCACGTTTGGCGTCCGCTTCTGACCGCACGGCGGATCCAGCTTTTCACGCTCCCAAGCATGATTTGGACGGATACACCGGACCGACGCACTGCGTTCGGGTCCAGGAGGGGGACATTCATTGACACACAGATGGCGAGGAGAGTTGCAAGACCTCTTAAAAAGCGCTGCACATATTCTGTACCACATTGCGGTGGTGACGCTGAGCGCTGGGATCGCGCTGTCCCTGCCGTTTGTGGCCAGCTTTCTCGCGCAAAATTTCCTGGACTACTGGAACCGGATACAGAACGAAGAGATCGTACTCGTCTCGATAGAAATAGCTGTGGCGCTCCTGCTGATTCTCTCCTTCAATTATGTGGGCCGGAGCATCAGAGACAGGAAATTTGCCCAGATGGCTACCGGCGCCGGCCTGTTTCGGTTTTTCCCTGTCAGGGGGCGCCTGACCCAGCGGAGGATCAGGAAATTAAAGGAGAAGCAAGGCATTGCCCGAAATGTCATGGTCCTCGGATCAACCGGGTACGGAACTTTTGTAGATCCCGCGGGAGATTTGCATGCCGTGCTCCATGATTGCCAGGAAGCAAAGGTCATGCTCATGAACCCTTCTAGTGAGGCGGCGAGAGTACGCGCCAGTGCCGTTCAGGATTCCCCTGCGCAAGCCGAAAGCATTACAGAGCAGGTCAGGCAGAGCATAGATTTTTTGAAACGCCTCAAGGGGACGCATAAGAACGTCAAACTCAAGCTGTATTCCGACATCCCGCACATCAAATTGGCCATCCTGGGCGATTACATTTGGATGCAACATTATCATGCCACGCTGGATGTCCAGACCATGCCCGAATATCTCCTGAAGCACAGCCAGAATAACCACGGTCTCTACACCGTGTTCTATCAGTATTTCATGAAGAAATGGGAAAGCCCCGAAATACCGGAATATGATCTGGAGGCCGACGAACTAATATACAGGGGCCAGAATGGAAGCGAGGTGCGGCGGGAGAAGTTTTCTCTTGGCGCCCCCGCCGCGGCGGTGCAATCTCCAATCTGCCCTCCTTCATAAAACTCATTCATCCACCTCGTTCTGTTGGACGGTGTGCTGCTGACTGTGGTAGAAGCACAGAAGCAGGCCCGTGTTTTACCCCAGTAGAGCCGGGGTGGCGGAATTGGAAGACGCCCGGGACTTAAAATCCCGTGCCCCGAAAGGGGCGTGCGGGTTCGATCCCCGCCCCCGGCACCAAATTTTCAACTCGATACAGCCTCCTACCATTTTCCACCATCATTGATTTTGCTAACTCCATCTGCCAAACTAGGGGCACTTCACGCCCGATTGGTATGAGCCTTGCGCGCTCTTGCTAAGACCGAGCCACGGGAGAATCGAGTACTGTCCAGATGCCGGCTTGTCCACATTGTGGAATTTGGTTAGTCAAGAAGGCTCCGAGGCGTGGACTGCGTGAATACCTCCTGAGTGTGCTGACCGTCGGCCCATTCCGTTGCCAGGTCTGCACCCACCGGTTTCTGGCTTTCTTGTGGTGGCCAGGCATCAATACAAGTCGAGAGTACAACCGAATCTCAGTCCGATACCCGGTGCTGCTCAGCCCGGCTCTCGAAGACGATCGGATCCCACATGAGGAAGGAACCTTGCTTGACATCTCGATCCGAGGCTGTGCGATCAGGAGCAATGTGCCGTTACACAAAGGAAACCTTTTGTGCCTCCAGATTCGGCTGACAGACCAGGAGCCGCCAATCGAGATTGAAATCGCGACAGTCCGAACGGTTACCGGCCGGAGGGTCGGCTTAGAGTTCGTCAGAATAAGCCATGACGAGGAAACCCGTCTCCGCAGGCTTCTCTTGACTCTGATGCACAACCGCTGAGGCGGGAATGTTCCTTCAGACCTGTGGGCGTGTCATGGCAAGGCCGTTCGTCAAATTCTCTGAGGACAACGGCCCTCTCTTAGCGTCCGGGCTGGCGTTCACCCTCCTGCTCTTTTGCATCCCGTTCTCGCTGCTGATCGTCATGGCCTTGGAATTTGCGCTTGGAGACCCTCATCGGGCCCTCGATGCGTTGCAGGCCCTCCTGAACGAGTTCCTGCCTCTGACCCGCAAAGCCTTCACGGAAAATCTCGAGATGGCCATGGAGAACCGCGGCCTGTTGGGGATTCTGGGATTCTCGATGTTCTTCCTGATGAGCAGCTTGATCTTTGGCGCGACCCGTACGGTGCTCAACGTCGTCTTCCAGGTCCCTAAGCCGTCGAGCTTTCTGAAGACAACGGCGTCCGACGTGCTCGTCATGCTGTTGGCCAGCGGGCTCCTGCTGCTGATGGTGGCCCTTACGTCTCTGTTCACGCTGGCGAAAGGGGCCGTGGAGCGCGCTCCGAACTTGGAGGCCCTGATCGGCCCCGGTTGGGTCTTCGCGAGCGACTTGCTCGGCTTCCTGTTCACGTTCGCCCTTCTCTACCTCGTCTATCGGTTCTGTCCCTCCCAGTGTTTGCAGAGACCAGCCCTGTTCGTGGCCGCCTTCGCCGGCGCTGCCCTGTTCGAGCTCTCCAAGTGGACGTACGCCTGGTACGTCGACCTGTCTCAAAAAAATATCGTTGTGTACGGCGCGGTCGGCGACCTGTTCTTCTTTTTCGTGTGGATCTATTACGCTTGTGCGGTGGTGATTCTCGGCGCGGAGATCGGGTGGGTCGTCCAGCAGACGCTGCAGGCGTCCGGGGAGGACTTTTGACCGCCGTTCAGCGGGATGGTCAGGGTTTGGTGAGTATCAGCCCCACCTGGACCGCCAACGCGAGACGTTCGAGATCGAAGGGCTTGGCCATGAACTCCACGGCACCCATGTTCAGCAGTTCTTCCAGCAGCTTTTCTTCCTGGCAGCCGCTGAGCACGATCACGCCGCCCGCGTATCGTTTGGCGCGTATCTCCCGAAGCACTTTGACCCCGTTCATGCCAGGCATGTAGATGTCCAGCACGACGAGCCGCGGCTGTTCGTCGACCAGGGAGAGGGCGGCGGCGCCGTTTGGGGCCGCCAGGACCCGATAGCCACGCCTGCTCAGGAAGTCCGACAGCAGGTCCCGAACGATCTGATCGTCGTCCACGACCAGGATCGTGGCCGGCTCCTCCGGTCCCACCTGCCGCCCCACCGAGACGGAGGGCATGAGGGTGGACCGTTTCTCGGATTGCACGATCGCCCGCTCCACGGCGCTGACCAATTGGTCCAGCGGCAATCCTTTGGTCAAGTATTCGGTGACGCCCCATTCCTTGGCCTGCACTCTCAGCGTCTGAGTCTCCATGGCGGTCAGGATCATGACAGCAGCCAGCGGGTCCATCCAGTGGATCTGCCGGAGGACCTCGATCCCGTCGAGGCCCGGCATGCAGATGTCGAGGAGAGTCAGGCGAGGCCGCCGTTTGGAGAACAGCTCGAGGGCCTGTTCGCCGTTTGACGCGAGGATTACCTCGTGTCCTTGGCTGCTCAGCACGACCTGCAGCAGTTCGCAGATTAATCGTTCATCGTCGACGACTAAAATTGAAGCCATGATGATCCCTTTCTTCTATATGCGTAAAAAAGACAGATCACGTGAACGTGCATTTTTGTTCACGTGTGTTCAGGCGGCGTTTGCCCCTCTGCTCGCACTCGTCATATATCCTGCTGAAAAACTCTCGCATAATTGATGGGATAGCCTTTCCCTATCGGCTGGGTCCGCGGGACTTCATCAAACGCCCTACTGTTGAAATGGAAATGCCGTGCCAGAATGGTGGCCAGGAAATGTGTGGTCGGACAAAGGTTTGTCAGTTGGATGGCGCAGATTTGCGTGTGTCGAGAGGGGAACAATCAGCAGCCGACGCGTGCCAAGAAGTTCACGTCGTCAGAGATTCGGCATCCAGCGGGAAGCGCTCCGGGCCGGTAACCGAAACCCGTCAGGTCCGGGCTATCCGCTGTATTTCGGTGAACGGAACCTCCGAATACCTGATGAGTGCAGGCGATACTCGAGCAGACTGACGAGGATTCCAAAGCCGTAGCGCACGGAAGTCCCAAAGCCGACCTGGTGGGATTCCGGGCCGTAATGCGTAGGAACGGGAATCTCTCTCATCTGGAGCCCCTTTTCCTTAAACTGGATGAGCACTTGCGTGTCAAAATGAAACTGATCCGTGCACTTTTCAAAGGGTACCTGTTGCAAAGCTTCGCAGGAATAAGCCCGAAAGCCGGAGTGGTATTCGGAAAGCTGCATTCCGAGCGCCCAGTTTTCGATGGCGATGAGGAACTTGTTCCCGCTTCAAAGGCCATGATAAAAATGCCTATGCGGTTCATGCCTACCTTCTGTTACGGAGCCTGGCGAGGTGGCTTCGGCGCGCTTGGGGCCGGTTCCTCGAAGAGTGCTTCAAATTGCGCTTTCCCCTGTTGAATGGACGCGAGGCTCCTCGCTGACAAGCCCTTCGTCGATGCCATCCACAATGGATTCTCATGACCATGCCAGGGAATTCCGGAAAAGAGGTCATTTTCGCCCAGCGCCATTCCCCAGCCTTCGAAGAGGCCCTCGTGGTAGGCGTGGGGGAAGCGCTCCAGTTCGGCAGGCGGGATCCAAGGAGCATCGTAGAGGCGATAAAACAACAGTTCCCCGACGCCTTGGAGGAAGGATCGCTGCACGGAAGGATCGAGCCACGGTACGAAGGCTCGCAGGTGGACGTTGAGAAGGCTCAATGACCGCTCTGTGTCATACCAGTACCGGCCTGCCAGAAGGCCAAGGGCTCGCCAGAAATGCGGGGATAACGCCGGAGCCACCTCGGCTGGTGCGTTGGCGAGCGCTTCAGGGCTGCTGTCCAGGGCCGCATCCCAGGGCCAATTACGATAGATCCCGATGAGAGCTAGGTGATGCGCCGCGGGCGATCGGTGACGCATAAACTCCACTGAGGCGACCGCCTTGGCCAACTCGTTGGGATGCCGGCTCATGGCCGTCCCTCCCACCTGATAGTAGAAATATCTGTCGAAACCGGGAGGAACCACCCGCTCAAGTCGGGCGAAGTCTTCGGCCTGTCCGTTCATCGGAGCCGCGCCGGAGAGCATCACTGCAATCGCAAGGGAAAGGTCCCGCTGATCGTCAGAAGACAGTTTGGGGAGGATGTCGGGGAGGAAGGGCCTCTGCACCAGTTCTGGGATGAGCTCACGATCGTCCAAGCCTGCCGATGCGTGAGTGAGCAAATAGTCCCATGGCATCAGTGCGTAGGAATATCCCTTGGCGGAAAGGGCATAGCCTGGTCGGTCCATGGATAACAGGGGCGCGTGAGTCCCCAGTCCTAACACAACCACGCTGGCGAGGAAGGCGGTCTGGATCTGCCGCTGGACACGCGGGAACGCTTCCTGACAGCGCGCAAGCGAGATGGCCGTGAGGAGGAACAGAAAGGGATACGCCGGCACATAGTACCTGCGGGCTCTTAAATCGCTGAATTGCACGGCCAAGGCGAAAATGACGAGGTACAGGATGCCATACCCTATGAGCGTGGGTTTGGTCGTGTGGGTACGGGAGGGGCGCGTTTCGCGGGGCCCCCTCCCGCTATAGTCGGCTTCGGTCGGTGCGGCGCGCCCCGTAATCACATGTAGGGCTCCAGCGGTCAGAATGGGGCCGAGATACAGGAGGGAATAGAGCAGGTTCACAGCCCGTCGGGGCAGATCCCGCGGATCGTCGGATGCCAGATTGGCGAAGAATTCATACGGGGCGAGTCTCCGGGGGTTGGCCAAACCGTCCCAAAGATGTTCGAATCCGAAGAGCTCCCACACGTTGGTGCCACGGACTACGAGACCGGCAAAGTGAGTCTGCAAGTTGAAGATGATCCAGGGGGAAAAGCCCACGACAAAGCCCAGAGCGAACCACAGCACGCGCGCTTGCCGGAGCCTTCCCTTGTCGTGCCAGAGCCAAAACCCCAGCATGGCCAGGAGGGTGATCCCGTAGATGTAGGCGAACCAGAGCCCGAACCCCGCGGTGAGTCCCAGAAGCGCAGGGACAGCCGGTGCCCCCCTCTCTTCCGCGAGCATTTTGAAGAGGAGAAACACGGTCAGCGCGGAGAACACGATCGATTGTGAATGATCACCGAGTGCGGACACTGAGTAGGCGGTAAATGGCGGGGGGGAGAAAGAGAACAGCACTCCAAAGTACACTGCAACCCGCTCGCCTGCATATCGCTGGATGGTCCAGTACCAGAAGACCAGCGTGAGCGTGGCCACCAAGAGCGGGGCAAGCTTCAGGGCAAATACGGTCGGCCCGAACAGCAGGAAGAAGCCTGCGGCGAGGGCCCCGATCACCACCGTGCCTAACGCAAAGTCATTCGCGCGGTACTCGGTGAAGGGCATCTTGAGCCCCGTGACAAGTTCCTGGGCGATGGCGCCCACATACAGTTCGTCGATTAGTTGGGGGGACAGAAAGCTTGGATGAATCAACACCAGGTACAGGAGACGGCTTGCGACGAACAGTAGCAGGAGTCGGCCGAGTGACACTCTCAAGTCAGACGCGTCCCGCGATCATCAGACGTGCAATTCTGATGATGAGCCTTATGGCTTGGAACAGGAGAGAGAACGGCCTGCCAAGGCGTGTCAGAAGAGGATGAGTCTTCCATCGGTCGCCGTAGCGATAGGTCAGAAATGCGGGGGAGGGGAAGAAGGCATCTCTCAGCCAGCGCCACTTCTTCAAACCCGGCTGCGTCAGAAACAACAGAAGATGACCCAATTCCGCAACCTGCTTGTCCGTTACGAGTTTCTGGAACAACCAATACCAGAGCCTTTCACTGAGGGTTGCGGGAGCAAGGCTTCTGAGGACATGATCCGGAATGGGGACTCCGGCGTCTGTCGTCAACACAAAGGACAGGCCGTGATACATCGGAATGTTGAGATGGCATCGGGAAGCCTCCTCCACGACGAAGGCCCAATCCATGTCTTCCTTTTCTACAAGAAACGCGATGTCTCGTGCAAAGGACGCGGACAAATACCCTCGGCGAACGACATTGTACGCGGTCAGATACACCAGAAGGTCATTCCTTCCCAAGCCTTTCACCGGGATCCCTTCGAAGTTTCTTTCAACCGCTCGTTCCCAAATTTCCTCCTGATTGTCCACGTACCACACTTTGGTGATGATATCCAAAGCCAGCGTGTTGTCAGGATCCAGGTACGCCGGATTGCCGTCTATGAGAGGACGGTAGCCCAGGTGCGTGAGGAGATGGTCAATGGCCGGCAGGTCTTCCTCGTGAACGAGCAGGTCCACATCCGCCATCGCCCGCACGCCCATGACCCCATACAGGCGCAGCAGGATATCGCTGCCTTTGAGGAGAATGCTGTCGATCCTGCGTTCGCGGAACTGGGATAAGACGATTCGGAGCTTGGTGAATATGGCCCGGTTCGCAGAGGCGACGTTGGCGTATGCCTCGATCAGCTTCTCGACACTTGCGGGGATCATGCTCTTTCGTTGCTCTGCCGTTGCGCTGGTCCGCTTCGGCTATGGCGCCACGCGCTGCTCAGCCGGAGCGTAATCTCGCACAAAGATCGGCCTCGAAGCGGACTGTGTGCTCGGGTGGAGTCGAAAGCCGGAGCTTTCAAACAGGCGGATCGCCGTCCGGTTTGGCTTCTCGATCTCGGCCAGAAGCCGGCCAGCGTCACTCTGCGCAACAAGCGTGGACGCGAAACAGATGAACCGAGAGGCTACACCAAGGCCACGGTATCGAATCCGGACGTAGAGGTCGTCGATCCGGTAACCTTCCCCGCTCGCCGTTACTCGCACGCTTCCCACACAGATTCCCCCCAGCTTCGCCAGGAGGTGAAAGTCCCGACGATCTGTGAATCCGATGGGGTAGCCGCCGCGATGGGAAATCGGGTGGTAGCAGAACCACTGTCTTCCTTCCGGGATAACGACTTGGTAGGCAAAGCAGCGAGAAAGCAGGGCTCGCATAATCCGGCGGTAAGAGCGCAGACCCTGTAGTGCCAGAAGTCCAAGGGCGACCTCGTCCCTGAGCCGCGCCAGCCAGCCATCGGTCCGTTTGGACAGAGAACCGGCCCAGAGCCACCGCCGCGTGACGGCCACCACCCGCCCCAGCACCTGGTCTGGTTGGGTGACCTCGCGGCAGCCGGTCTCCGCGTCACCCTTCGTGATGAGCCGCGGTCCGGCCCCGCTATCCTGTATTGCGACCACACGGTGGCAGATCAGTTGGCCACACTGGTGGAAGAGAATGACATCTCCTTCCTGAAGGCTCGCCGGGGAGGCGGGCTCTACCGTGATCTGATCCCCATTACACAGCGCAGGGGACATACTCCGACCGGCCACCCGGAGCCGGAACGTCTGGCCGCGGAGGAGGAGGTCGCTGAAGCGCAGGCCGGCGGCGGCAAGCTTTTCCAGGAGGTCTGTCAAATCGAGCCGATCGCTCCGGACTGCTTGGCTAATTTCCGGCTTACAGTTTGACCAAGACAGCATAGCCTTGATCCCACAGCCAGTCTTTGATGATGAACCGCGCTTCTTGGAACTCTTGGGACAACTCCTCGGACCGGAAGAAATGGATGAATGTATCGGCAAAACGATCGCCAGGTTCATACGCCCGATTGAAGGGGGGCCATCGTCTCAGTCGCATGAACAGCCATTCCGACAGTCCTGCCGGAATCCCGGGGTCGCCTTTCGCGTGGGCGAATGAAATGATGAAAATGCCTCCGGGTTTCAGAACAGAATGTGCTTGTCTCAAGAAACGAACCCGGCGCCACCTCGGAAAGATATAGCTGAAGGCGATATTTGTTAGCAGCAGGTAATCGAATGCCTGCTGACGGTAGGGGAGGTTACACATCAGGTCGGCCACCGCGAACAGCACGGGCAGATTCGTCTCCTGGGCTCGACGCCGGGCCTTCACGATCATTCGCAGGCTCCAATCACAGGCTATGACCCGCAAGCCCCGACGCGCGAGCAGCAGGGCCTCCCGACCTGTGCCGCACGCCAAGTTGAGCAGCTCTCCTTTTTTTGAAAAATATGTCTCGACGAGAGCTTGTTCCATCGCAGTGAGCCAGTTATCCTGCGTTGCATAATGCCGTACCTGTTCCCAGCCATTCCACTCGGTCCTCGAGTACCGATCGATTTCACGCGGGGTCCAGATGATCACGGAGAATCGTTGTGGGAGCGAGGCGACCCAGAACAGCTTCTCAGGGACTGAGTGGAACAGATTCTCAAGGACAGAGTAGAACAGACGAGAGGCCAGGACGAGGCTATATCCGACAAAGTACCGAAGGGGGATCCGGTTCATTCTCCTCTGTCGCGCTTGCGATCCGCCTCACGAGTCTGCTTGTCCAGCGTCGCCAACTTCTTGAAGTAGGGCAGACACGGCTCCAGCCTGCCTGTTTCCAGCCAGGCGTCCATCGGACCCTGCCGACAGTGGCTCTGGACGGGGCACTGAGGACACTCATAGGTGTCGGCGGGGGTTGCATTCGCTCGATCAACGAGATTGACCAGGGTCTTCCACCCCTCGTGGACGGTGCCGGTTCGGAGATCGTATTGCGGAGTGGGGAGGGACACGCAGAGGTTCATCTGCCCGTACGGCGTCACCGCCAGGGAGTTCTTCCCGCACATGCAGGTGAACAGGCCGGGCTGAGCCTGACAGGCTCCCTGCTGCTCTCCCCCTCCCTCGGCGCGCCACCTCCGGGAGCCAAGCACCGCATCATCAATGCGAACCACCTCGGGCGGAGCGAGGCGGTACTGGAGCGGCTCGTGCGAGCCGTCCACACGTGAGTGAATCTCCGTCGAGTATACGAATTTGATTCCCCAACCTTCGACGAGCGCCTTGGCCTGAAGGACCTCATGGTGATTGAGGGTCATCACGGGCATTTTTATGAGCAGCGGGACTGCTCTCTCGCGTAGCAACTGCACCCCTATCAGGAACGTCTGAAACGAGCCGGGCACGCGGGTGACGTGCTCATAGGTCTCCTGGGTGGCGCCGTAAATGGAGATCTCCACCCGATGCGGGCGAAGCGCTTGGATCCGGTCCGCTCGTTCCGGGGTGATGAGGGTGGCGTTGGTCAGCAACGTGACGGCGAAGCCCTTGCCCTTGGCATAGGCCAGGATCTCGAACAGATCCCTGCGCGTGAAGATTTCCCCGCCCGTAAACTCGAGTCGGAGGCACCCGGCCTCGGCAAGTTGGTCGATCAGCGCCGTGATCTGGGCGGTGGCCAGCTCATCCTTGGCCTGATGGGTGGGGTTATAGCAGTGGACGCAGCGCAGGTTGCAGCCATAGGTGAGCTCGATCATGGCTTCGACCGGGACCCGCTGCCGCGCGCTCTTCTCAAAGAGACGCAACCAGAATTGCTCCGGATTGATCTTGTCAATCACTGGTGAGCTTCCTTTCGGAGGAACTCGATCACCCGCGCATCATTGACAAAGGCAAGGCGGGCAGTGGGAAGAGTAGTAAGGAGCTCCTCCCCAAACTGCAGGGCAAATGCCAGGGCCTCCCTATTCCAGAAGGGCAATAAGAGCTGCTGGAAGAACAGCCCCTGGAGATTGATCAGGCGGTCGGAGATGAGCCGATTGCCCGTGCCGTGCTCAAGGAAGAAGACCTTGCGGAGGGGCACGGTTTCGGACGACACGGTAAATGCTTCGCCTGGCCACGGAGTGCCGGAGAGCCAGAACCGGCCGTCCTCCTTGGTCACGATCACCCGTTCATCACTCAGGATGGTCACCCCACCGTTAGATTGAAAGGGCTTGTACAGGTTGGCCAAGGTGCTCTTCCCGGCTCCGGAGCGGCCGATAAACAGCAAGCCTTCTCCCTGATCGCTGACGCCGAGTGCGTGCAGCAGGACCCCACGGCCCTGGCTGATGATGTTGATCAACAGCAGCTCGCCGAATGGGTTCATGAGCCGCGGAAGCGACCAGGACCACCTGTTGGCGTCACGCTGCGGCTGGAGATAGACCTCGCCGGTGTGGAAGTCGGGTGGCACGAGGGCGAGTTGTGCCAGGGGATGGGGTGGGTGGCTATCGAAGATCTCGAACAGATAGCGGCCGTCGACGCGGAAGAGGCGCCAATGGTTGGGCAGCGCATCAAAGATGAGGCGGTCCTTGTGCAGGTGCGGAAGCTTGCCGCAGTGCACCTGCAGCCGGACCTCCGCGGGGCCGGTCGCGCGGAACTTGTCGTAGAAAACATTGGCGGAGTCCTCCTGAATCGTAGCTCCATCCCAGGCGATCCGGATCCCAAGCCCCGCAATGCGAAGCTGTAATACGTCCAAGGCTGGCCAAGCTGCGCTGGTCATCGTTCGGGCTCAGGAAGTGGATTTGCTATCCTGTACATTTTGTACAGTGTCCTTCCGGCATCTGCCGCCCGCCGACGAATTGCAAAGAAGCCCAGTACCTCTCCTGGAACTGGCAATAGTAGTGGAGCACGCTGCCAGCACGGCCTGCTCGTGGTTCAGTTGGACCTTCAGGATCGTGGGCTTCGCATACACTCGCTTGACCGTCTCCATCTCCTCACCTCCCTAAGGACGTTAAACGTTCCGCTTCTCCCAAAGCTCTACCGGGCACTCCCCGGGAATCCCCATCAGGTGGGCCCGCTTATAAGCTGCCCGGCAGAAATGCTCAACTGGCTGTTCCCGATCGCCGGCCTCGGCGGCGGCATTCGCCGGCATCTTGTCGCAGAAGGTATGGACGTGGCAGGTGCGACAGGGCGTCTCGCCCTGGTATCGGGCGCCTCGGACCTGGGGAAACACCTTGGCGATCGCGTCGGCAACCGTGGTCTGCCGGAGATCGGCGCGCTCGGTGACCCATGTACAGGTCCCCAATTGTCCCCAGGCGTTGATATGCACGGCGGTCGTCCCGCACCCGCACCGGAACAGGCGGTCGTCCGTGGGCGGGCCGATGTGGATCTCAGCCTCGGTGCAGCTGTCCTCGGGCTCGCTGTCCCTATCCTGATTCTCGAGGGCCACGATCTCATCAGGGGACAGTCGGTACGTCGCCGGCGTCAGATCGCCGTTGAGACGGGGATAGATCACGGTGCTCAGCCTGAATTGCGTCCCCAGTCTCTCGACAAACGCCTTGATCTGGTCCAATTCCTGCTTGTTCAGGGTCATCGCTTTGGTCTTGATTTTGATCGGCAGGCCGCGCTCCACCAGGAGGCGAATCCCCTTGAGGAACCGTTGGAAGGAGCCTTTGACCTGCGTGATCCGGTCGAAGGTCTCCTCGGTGGCGCCGTGACAACTGATCTCAATGCAGAATGGTGGATGCTCCTTGAGGTAGTCGGCAATCGCTTCGGTGAACAGGGTGCCGTTGGTGAACAGCGTGATCAGGAAGCCCTTCTGCTTGGCATAGGCATAAATGTCCAGGAAATCCTTCCGCATGAAGATCTCGCCGCCGGTGAAGCAGACCCAGAGGCAGCCCTCCGCCGCCAGTTGATCGAGAATGCGGTTGACCTCCGCGTAGCTCAGTTCCCGCTTGATCAGGTCCGGCCGGTTGTAACAGTCGGTGTAGCAGTGCACACAGTGGAGATTACACCCGTAGGTCAGTTCGATCTGGGCATCCACGACCGCGCGCGTGTCCGCCGCGCGGGTGTGCACGTCCAGGCTGAGTTCCTTGTATTGAATCATCGGGAGCGGAGAGCTAGACATTCGTTAACCGTTAATCGTTAAACGCTGACTTCGAATTTTTCGCCCTTTCAATGCTCACCAATTCCAGGGGTGGTTCCTCCCGCCGAGCGGGACAGGGAAACTGCGGCAGAACCTTGTAGAAGCCTTCCTGGAACGAGCCGCGGCGAAGATCGTAGCTCTGCCGCCGATTGTTGGAGCAGAGCTGGAGCTGACCATAGGCGTCAATGTGGAACTTGTACTGTCCGCCTCCGCAGCGTGACTTTCCCTGCCGGATCATTTCCGCCTTCTGACCATCTTGGCGGAATCGCTCGACGCAGAATTCCGGATCGGCTTGCTCGATCGCGATCACATCCTGTTCCGGAAGCTGGTACTCAAAGACATCCTCTGAGCCGTCCAGCCGGGGGCGGATGTCCGAGCCAAACTTGTACTGCACCTTGGCTCGGTACCGCGTACCGAGCCGATCGACATACTGCTTAATCTCCAAGATCTCGTCCCGGTTCACCGTCATCCCGCTGGTCTTCAGCGTGAGGGGCAGGTGTCTGTCCAGAATCAAGCGAATCCCCTCCAGGCAGCGTTCATAGGACCCGGGACCTTGCGTGATCCGCTCAAAGGACTCCTTGGTCAGGCCATGGAGGCTGATCTCGATCATCGCAGGCGGATACTGTACCCAAAGATCGGCGATCTTCTCCGTGAGCAGCGTGCCATTGGTAAACACGGTCACCAAGAAGCCTTTCTGCTTCGCATGGGCGTAGATATCCAGGAAATCCCTCCGCGCCAGGGGTTCGCCGCCAGTGAGGCAGAGATCCAAGCAGCCAGCCTCCTGGATCTCATCCATGATCCGGACGATCTCATGGAAGCTGAGTTCCTGCCGGAGCATGTCGGGGGTGTTGAAACAGTCCGTGTAGCACATGACGCAGCGCAGATTACAGCGGCAGGTCAGCTCCCATTGCCCGGACAACGGGAAGCGCAGTCCGTCCAGCTTCGTCTCGAGCTGGTGGCCAAACTCTTTCTCCTGCACGGTGGTTATTGAAAGGCGGTCCATATCAGGCTGACTCCATTGAGACGCTTGGACGTTCCTCAACCAGCTCATGGCGGAGGAGCTGCTTGAGGAACCGGTGCGCGTCCCTTCTGGCTGTCCGGTGGCTGACCTCGAAGGTGCGGCAGATATGGACGACGATCTCCGCCACCGTGCGCGTCCCGTCGATGGCGTTCCAGATCTCGGCCCCGACTGGGTTGAAGCGCAGGACCTCGCCCTCATCGAGGTCGAGCAGGATCGCCTCCTCCTCAATGAGGCGCCAGGGGATCTTCTCGTTCTTGGCAAGCCGGGTGTCTAACGCGAGCACGGCTGCCTCTCCGGAGAAAGCTTTTCGAAGAGCGTTCTGGAACGTTCTCGTATCGAGAACAGTGTGCGCCATCCCCGCACGCGCAGGACCTTTTGGTATTGCTTCAAGGCCTTGTAGAACCTTCGTTTACGTAGATAGAGGTCTCCCAGCCTTCGATGGATCGTGACGGTACGAACCCCACATCTCAACGCCGCCCTGTACGCCTCGAGGGCCTCGTCCCAGCTTCGTTGCCGCAATAGAGCCTCGCCGAGCCAGAAATGCCCGAACCCATCGTTCGGCTTGAGGGCGAAGCAGCGGCGGAGTTGTGTGATCGCCTCCTCCCATTGCATTCGCTCCAGATACACGAACCCCAAGCCGCGGAGCGCCCCGGCATGATCGGGGGTGATTTCCTGCACCGTCCGATACTGCCTCATCGCTTCATCCCAGCGCTGCTGCGCGGCCAGGACCTCGGCGAGGCCATAGTGAGCGTCAGCGTTCTGTCGATCCCATCGCAGCATGCGCCGGTATTCCTCGCCCGCTCGATCGAGCATTCCCATGGAACGGAACAGAAACCCGAAGTTGTTGTACGCGGTCTTGTACGCGGGATCGAGCTGGACGGCCCGTCGGTATTGCACAGCAGCCTGATCGGCAGCCCCCGTTTCGGCATAGAGATGGGCCAGGCTGAAGTGGGCAGAGGCGTCTTCCGGCGCGACAGCGCTAGCCTGCTCGAATTCTGCGATTGCTTTCTCCAGTTCCTGAGCATGTCGGAAGTCCGCCGCCTTCTGCTTGTGGGCAAGCGCCATGCGGTCGCGCTCCGGCAGCGAGGGATGCTTCAAGCGCAGCGCCAGCTCATCGCCGAGGTATTTATAGGGGAGGGGGGTGAATCCTCCTTCCACGGAATAGGCGATCGTCACAAAATCGGTCCTGATCGCTTTGGCTTTGAGCCTGGCGACCAGCTCGCCTGGCCAGAGCCAGGGGAGCTGCCTCCACGGGTCCTCGCCGGCATGACAGGCCTCGGCAGGGTCGCACATAAGAAAGTCGGTGTCTATGTCGAGCAGCACCGGCTCCTGGATGGCCGGTAGATCGGGGAGGCAGCAGGCCGTCACTCGGGCACCCACGATCTCCGCGACCACCCGGTTGCCGTCGATTGAAACGCTCTTCATGGCCTGGGGATTGATCCGCTGCAGATTCTGGAACTGTCGGATGACGTGCCGCCACTCAGTCGGGTTTTCCACGAAGCTGTCTGGTACAACCCAGAAAAACTCTTTGACGATCCCTTCATTGAGCGCAGGATAGATGTAGTTGCCGATGTGGACCAGTTCTTTGCCCTGGCGTCCGCTGAGGTTCCACAGACCCCGCTCCTCAAGCATCGATTCGAGCTGCTGGAGGCTCTGAGCCTGGAGAATGTCGAGGGGATTTTTGTCCGCGATCCAGTCCCAGTCGATGTGGGCATCAATGTGGAGCAGAATCCGACCAGTAATCCCCGCCTGTTTCCACGCGTAATACGCGCCGTCGTGATCCTCCATCATTACAACGTTGTCTATGGGATCGCGCCCGACTAAAGCAGCATCTCCGGCGTCCTCTCGTCGAATGCGATCACCCAGGTGGGACTGGGAGCTGGGCTGGACTGCCGGCGACGCGGACTCGCCCATCGGTCAACGACCTCCTACGATACTTCCTGGATCGCCCCTATCTCCTTCAGTTGCTCAATCAGCACAGCGAGGTCCTCTTGCGCTTCCGTTTCACTCACCTCAAACTCCGCTACGATGGCATCCCGCAGATCCTGGAGCGATCGGTCGCCGTCAATGAGGTCCCAGATGCGGGCCCCGACTTCGTTCAGCGCATAGAGACAGTCAATCTCGCCGACCTTATGGCTTATGGGGACCAGGATGACCTCGTCAACGATCTTGCGGGAGACGAAGGAGGGATTCTTCTGAAGGACTGCACTCAATGACTGCATATTGCTCGAATTATGAATTAGTGGAGCGCCAGCCTATCACCCTGGTCCCATCGTGTCAAGAAAGGGGGTGAAATCTCTCAGTGCACAAGATGTGAAAATGCATGAAGAAAACTGCCTGGTGGCTGCTGATCCCGCAATTCAAACAGTAGTCTTTCACAGGAATACTCACCTTCTGAAATCAGGTCTTTACACCAACGTGAATCCATGAAATACCTGTCCTTGCCTTTCAGGTTATTCAGTGATAGGGTCGCCCAAACGCAAACGTAGCGCCGAGACCTGAGAAAAATCTCAGGGGAATCCAATGTCCCCAAACCGGCTGCCCTCCATCCGTCCCCCTCCTAGAGAACTGCTTCAGAGAGACAAAGACGCAACTTTCTTTCAGAAAGCTGTTCACTCGCGGTCAAAGAAAGGATTGTGCCATGAGGATTACACCCTACTCTAGCAATGTTTCCCACATCGGATTATTCGGTCTGGTGGCTATGGCTCTCACAGTTCTGCTGGGAGCCGATTATGCCGTGGCAGACAATGCCCTGCCCGTAGAGAAAGCCCAAGTACAGGAGGCTTATGGAAAACTGCCCTTGTACTTTGAGGCCAACCGTGGGCAGACCGATCCACAGGTCAAGTTCCTCTTCCGCGGTCCCCGCTCCACCCTGTTCCTGACGCCGACGGAGGCAGTGCTTGCCCTGCGCTCCGCGGCGCGTCCAACGCGTGCCGCATCCATTGCGTCTGTCACGGAAGACGTTCCGGACGCAACGACGCAACCGACACAAGAGACGCAATTGACGGTGCTCCGGACGAGCTTTGTCGGCGCCAACCCAAAGACACGCGTGGAGGGACAGGAAGAGCTGCCCGGCAAGGCCAACTACTTCATCGGGAACGATCCGAAGAAGTGGCGCGCCAATGTCCCCACGTATGCCAAGGTCCAACACCGAGACCTCTACCCCGGGATTGACCTCATCTATTACGGCAATCAGCGGCAACTGGAATACGACTTCGTCGTCGCGCCGGGCGCTGATCCGAATCTGATCAAGCTGGGCTTCCACGGGGCCAAGGAGATCACGCTCGCCGACAGCGGTGATCTCATCCTTACCACGGAGATCGGCGACGTGCGTCTTCAGAAGCCGTTGGTCTACCAGTTCCGCAAAGATGGTCACAAAGAGTTGATCGCTGGGAATTATGTGATCCGTCCGACCCTCACGGTGTCCTCTTCCTCTCAGAGTGAGGGTACGGGTCACGCGTCACCCGTCACGGTTGCTTTTCAGATTGCCGACTATGACGCGAGCAGGCCGCTGATCATTGACCCGGTGCTCTTCTACTCCACCTACCTCGGTGCCGGTGACGATGATGCGGGCTTCAGTATCGCTGTGGACGTCTCCGGCAATGCGTATGTGGCGGGCTACGCCGTTTCGACGAACTTTCCGACAACCCCAGGGGTCTTTCAGAGCACCTTAAGCGGTCCGATCGATGCCTTTGTGACGAAGCTGAATCCCACCGGCTCCGGGCTTGTCTACTCCACCTACCTGGGCGGCAGTAATAATGATGAGGCTTTCGGCATCGGGGTGGATGCGGCCGGCAATGCGTATGTGGCGGGCGCCACCGACTCCACTAACTTCCCGACGACCCCAGGGGCCTTCCAGACAACCTTGAGCGGCGGTAACGACCTCTTCATCACGAAGCTGAATCCCACCGGCTCCGGGCTTGTCTACTCCACCTACCTCGGCGGCAGTGAGTTTGATAATTTAGCCAACGGCATCGCCGTAGACGCCGCCGGCAACGCCTACGTATCTGGCCTCACCTTTTCCACGGACTTCCCGACGACCATCGGGGCTTTTCAGACGGCCTATGGCGGCGGCATCCGTGATGCCTTCGTGACAAAGCTGAATCCCCTCGGCACGGGACTCGTCTATTCCACCTACCTCGGGGGGAGTGATAACGACTATAGCTTCGGCGGAGTCACGGTGGATGCCGCTGGTAATGCGTACGTGGCGGGCTTCACCGAATCGACCGACTTCCCAAGCACCCCAGGGGCCTTTCAAACGACCTACGCTGGTGGCGGTGATGTTTTTGTGACGAAGCTGAATCCCCTCGGCTCTGGGCTTGTCTATTCCACCTACCTCGGCGGCAGTGGCTTTGACACGAGCACCTCCATCGCGGTGGATGCGGCCGGCAATGCGTACGTGGCGGGCCTCACCGATTCGACGAACTTCCCGACAACCTCCGGGGCTTTCCAGACGACTTTCGGTGGCGGCTCGGACGATGCCTTCATCACAAAGCTGAATCCCCTCGGCTCCGGGCTTGTCTATTCCACCTACCTCGGCGGCAGTGGCTTTGATCTCATCACCCGCATCGCGCTGGACGCCCAGCCCAACCCGAACGCTTACATGACAGGCGGCACCGATTCGACCAACTTCCCGACGACCCCGAATGCCTTCCAAACGGCTTTCGGTGGTGTGGAGGACGCCTTCGTGACGAAACTGAATCCAACCGGTTCCGGGCTTGTCTACTCTACTTACCTCGGCGGCAGTGGCGATGACGAGGGCTTTGGTATCGCACTGGATACCTTGCCCAACCCGAATGCCTATGTGGTGGGCTTCACCGAATCGACCAACTTCCCAACGACCCCAGGGGCCTTTCAGCCTGCCTTCGGCGGGGTGGACGATGCCTTCGTGGCGAAGATAACTGAAGCGATGATTCCTCCGGGGCAGGCCATGGAACGGGTGACCGGCGGTGGCACGATCAACGTTGCCGGGGGCATCGGGAGCTTCAGTTTCATCGTCCAGCGCCAGGCGTCCACTGGACAGCTAAGCGGCCATCTCCAGTACTTCAACCACGCGTCTGGCGCACAGGTTCGAAGCGACACGATCACTTCCCTGATGATCGTTGGCAATACAGCCACGTTTAATGGCATTTGCACAGTTAATGGTATCCCGTGCACCTTTACCGTCAACGTGACGGATAACGGCGAGCCAGGCACGACCGACACCTTCACCATTTCCGTGGATGGCGGCCCGACAGAAGGGGGGACACTTCGGAGCGGGAACATACTGATCACCCAGTAACGGCCTGGTCAGCTAAATGAGGGGACGAGCAGCGAACTCGTCCCCTCTATTTTTGTCGGTCGCTGTGCTACCATGGCGCCCATGAGCTTCTGGCATTACATCCCCAAGCCGATCATCGGGCTCTCGCCCATGGACGGAGTCACCGATCCGGCCTTCCGGTTCATCGTGGCCCGGTACGGAAAGCCGGACGTGCAGGTGACCGAGTTCGTCAATGTGGACGAGGTTTGCTACGGCGGCGACTCCGCGTGGCAGCAGCTCCAGTACGCCGAGATCGAGCGGCCCATCGTCGCGCAGATTTACGGCGCCGATCCGGACAAGTTCTACCAGGTGGCGCAGGTGGTCTGCGAGCTGGGCTTCGACGGGGTGGATATCAACATGGGCTGCCCGTCCAAGAATGTCTCGGCGCGCGGCTGCGGGGCGGCGTTGATCCGCAATCCACCGCTGGCCCGCGAGATCATCCGGGCCGTACACGTTGGGGTGAGGGATTGGGCGGCCGGCCATCGCATCGAGTCCATCGGTCTTCGCCCCAAAGTGGTGGAGAGGGTCCTGGCGCTCACGTCGGGCCGCGACGGCTCACAACCGCGAAAGCCCGCGCCCGTCTCCGTCAAGACCCGCCTGGGTTATGATTCCGTGGTTATCGAGGACTGGGTCTCGGTTCTGCTGGAGGAACAGCCTGAGGTCATCTCGATCCACGGCCGGACGCTCGCCCAGATGTACCGGGGCCGCGCTGATTGGGGAGCGATCGCCCGCGCCGCCAAGCTGATCCGTGAAACCTCGACCCTGGCGCTGGGCAACGGCGACGTGGAGTCGGTCCAGGATCTCGTCACGCGGGTGCAGGAGACGCAGGTCCACGGCGTCTTGATCGGGCGCGGAGCCCTCGGCAATCCCTGGATCTTCCGCGCGAAGGAATGGGCCAAAGCGCAGGCGAACCGCCTGGCGTGCGCCGCGCCTGTATGCGAGATCTCCCTTCCCGAGCGTTTCCAGGTCGCCCTCGAGCACGCCCGCTATTTCGAGTCGCTGGGCGGGGCCCCGCGGTTCGCCGCCATGCGCAAGCACCTGGGCTGGTACTGCAAGGGGTTCTTCAAGGCTGCCGAAGTTCGTTCGCAAATGTTTCGGGCCACGAGCTCCCAGGACGTCGAGCGGATTCTGGCCGCCATCGGGTAACGCCTCGCCTTGACGCTGGTCCTGGCCTCGACTTCACTGCGCCGCTACCAGATCCTCGCGCTGCTCGGGCTGCCGTTCCTCATGGTGCCCCCCGCGTGCCGGGAAGTGCTATCAGGGGATCGCCCGCCGGCGCAGGAAGCCCTCCACCAGGCGCGCCAGAAGGCGGCCTCCCTGGTCTCCCGGTTTCCCGACGCGGTGATCCTCGGCAGTGATACGCTCATCAACCTCGACGGGCGCCTCATCGGCAAGCCGAGCAGTCTCGACGACGCGCGGGCTATCCTTCAGCGCCTGCGCGGGCGATCCCACGACGTCGTGACCGCCGTCTCGATCCTGCACCAGAGCAAGACCGTTGACGCCGTCGAGACCGCTCGCGTGACGATGCGCGACTTTACGGACGAGGAGTTGGACGCCTACCTCGCGACCGGCGATCCCCTGGATAAGGCAGGAGCCTATGCCATCCAAGGGGCGGGGCGGGACCTGGTGGCCAGCCTTGACGGGGATTACCTGGCGGTTGTGGGCTTGCCGCTAAGGGCCGTGGCGGAAGGCCTGGCGAAGCTGGGCTGTCCGGTGACCGTGGATGTGGGCCGTCTCTACCTCGAGCGGGCGGTGTTCAACTGGCGGACGTTCAATTCGTAGGGGCAGACCTGCGTGTCTGCAGATTTTGGAACCGTAGGGGCAGACCTATGTGTCTGCCCTCATGTAGGGCAACCACACAGGGTTGCCTCTACATAGGATGGAACAGGGTTGCCCCTACATCGGATGAGAAACCTGCGCCGGTTGCGGCACGAAGAAGCCGCAGGAGAATTCCATCTTCATCGCGTCATGAAAGCCCATAGAGATGGGAATCAGCTCGTGGTTCAGGACCAGGGCCAGGTATCCCGTGAACGGGTGCGGGGCGGTCGGCACAAAGACCCGACTCAGGCGTCCCTCGGGCGAACGTTGCAGTTCCTCGGGGGCCTCTCCCATGAGCAGCCCCATTGCGTATAGGCCGTGGCGTGGAAACGGCAGGAGGACGATCCGGTTTTCGCGCTGGCGGTCCATGAAGGCGAAGATGTCGGTGATGGCCTTAAACGTGGTGTAGATGCTCCGCACTAGCGGGATGCGCAGCAGCGCCGCCTCCCAAGCCTTCACCAGACGCCCCCCCAACAAGTTGGACGCGACCACGCCGGTGGCGAAGATCAAGAGTATGAGAGCCAGGGCGCCGAGGCCGGGGACGGACGAACTGGCGGCGGGCCCCAGGACGGCCACCAGCGCGCCATCGACCGTGGTGAACAGCGCTGTGAGAATGAGGAACGTGCCCCAGAGCGGGATGATGACGGCGAGGCCCGTCAGGAAGTACCGCTCGAGGTGCTGCGCGATGGACATGCGACTTGCGTGGGGATCCGATCGTGCGTCGCTGCTTACTCGATTATGACGGCTGTTCCGCTCAGGGTGACGAACGCAATAGAGCCCTGCGTCGGAAGCACTTCAAGGCGCGCCCCCACGACGCCGTTGCCCCCCTGTTCGATGGCGTCGGTCTTCAGGTCGGCCAGCGCCAGGGCAACCGCCTTGCGCAGCCGCGGCCCGATCGGTCCTGCGCTGAGCCGCTGCAGGTTCTGTCCTTCCGGAAGCAGGTCGTCAGGCTCGCCGATCCGGACGGCCACGGTGGCGATCACAAGCCCTGCATATCCGGTGATACGGTGGTTTTCAAAGGCGAACTGCGTGGTAACTGGGACCGTGGCCTGCTGCGTCTTGGACTGTTGGGGCATCGCCTGGGCTGCGGGCGGCGGCGGGGACAGCGGAGCTGCGGTCGGCCAGGATTCCAGCCGGTCGATCTGTTCCAAGTAGTCATCGGGCACCGGGATGGCCGCGCGCGGCGGCACAGCGGCTCTCTCCTTCGATTTGGGCTTGGCGGCTTTCCTCTCGGTCACGGCATGGCCCACGTCTCTCGCGTTGTAGGTGTTTCCCTGTTTGGGCGCGCTGGGGATGCCGGGCTCGCCGGAGGGGCGGGCGCTCGGCCTGCTCGGGTCGTACCCGCAGTTCAGGCACACTTTCTCCGGTAGTACGTCGAGCCCGCAGAGTGGACACATCATGGTCGGCCTCCTTTCCTCACCGGACGCGTTGAGAGTCCGGAAGGGGGCGGACGCCGGGATGGTCCGCCAGGATGTATTTGTCCAGGAAGGCGAGGGTCCTGGCCCAGGCTTCCGCCGCTGCCTCCGCCTGATAGGCATCCGGTCTCGTGTCGTTGAAGAAGGAATGGGTGGTGCCCGGGTATTTGTGGACCTCGCACATCACCTTGTTGGCGCTGAGCGCGCTGACCAGATGGTCCACTTCCTGCTGAGTGACCGACTCGTCCTTCTCCGCCTGGTGATAGAGCACGGGGCAGCGCAGGGTCGAGAGCTTTTCGATCGGCACGTTGCCGTAGAAGATGACGGCGGCCCGGAGCTGGCGGCGTGCGCAGGCGAAGCGGAGGCCGTGGGAGCCTCCCATGGAGAATCCGAGTACCGCGATCCGGTTCTTCTTCACATAGTCCTGGAAGTTCAGATATTCGGCGGCGTCGTTCAGATCATGCAGGAGGTCGGCGGTGTTGACCTTGCCCATGAGTTGCGCGGCGAGCTCGGGATCGCCGGTGACCGGCCCCCCGATCCGGCTGTACTGATCCACGGCGAGGGCCACGTAGCCGTGCTGGGCAACCCGATAGGCGAGATCCTGGAAGTGGGAGTTGAGCCCCCACCACTCGTGGAGGATGAGCACGGCGGGAAACGGGCCTGCCTTTTGGGGCCAGGCCTGGAAGCCCTTGATGAACACCTGCTTGGCGACCTTGGTGGGCGCGTACGGATCGACGGCGACGTCCAAGGGGTCGGGCATGCCGGTGCCGCTGGGAATGCGGACTGTGGCCGAGCCGATCTCTTTCCGGCCATACTTAGGTGCAGGAACATCCATGTGAGGCACGGCTATTTTCTGGTGCTTCCGGCGTCAAGATTAATGAAAGGCAGGGCACCGCTTCCACCTATCACTTGCGGGAACTTCCCGTCCCACTTCTCGATGGCCCGGAGCTGCAAAATGATTGGGCTGATCGTCTCCTTCTGGATACGCTGGGATTCGGCTTCCGCCTTGGCCTGCACGACCTTCTGCTGGCCCTCGATCTTGACCCGCTCGAGGTCCCGTTGGGCCTTCAACGCCAATTGCTCGGCCGTCTGCTTGGCCTCGATCGCCTCGTTGAACCCTTTCGAGAACTGGAAGTCGGTGATGTTCAACTCATCCAATGAAATGTGGGAGGCCATCAGGCGCTCGTGAAGGGCTGTTTTAATCTCGTCCTTGACGAACTGCCGCTTGGTGATCAGCTCTTCCGCCGTGAACTTGGCAGTGACGGCCTTGACGATCTCCTGCACGGCTGGATCGATGATCCGTTTTTCGTACTCCAACCCGATCGTCTGGTACACCTTGTTCACCCGGTCCGGGAACAGATGGTAGTTGAGCACGATCTCGGTCGCCACCGTCTGGAGGTCCTTGGAGGCGCCGGTGGACCGGGTGTCAGACTTGCGGATCCGGACGTCCATTTTGATGACCCGTTCGATGACCGGTATGATGAAGGAAAAGCCCTCTGTCAGGATCTTGTCCTCGACGCCATGGAGCTGGTTGAACACCACGCCCCGCTCGCCGGCGCCGACGATCACGAAGGGGGAGAACACCCAGATCAGGACGAGTACCACGGCAAGGATGACGAAGGGGCTCATCTTCTTCAGCCCGGGCACCTCGCTCAACGGGTCAAATTCTTTGTTCAGAGCCATGGCGTCCCCCCAGCCGTCACCGGCTTATTCGCTGCTGCCAAGCATGTCGTCGATCAAGGGCCTGTTTCGGTCGTAGCAATTGGGACAGATATGATCGAAGAGGGCCTCGTGGTCGGCGGCGAAGTTGCGGGCGTCCACGAGTTTCTCCGAGACGACGATTGCGTAACACGGATCGCAGAGTTGGAACGGCCCGCGCATCAGGCTAATCGTCTGCATGGTGTCGAACGGTGGTCCTTACCACTCAGGCTTCGGCGACGATGTGCGTGTCGGTCTCCTCGACGCCGTCGATGATGTGGATCTTGGAGATGACGACGTCGGACAAGGCTTTCTCGTCGTGCACTTCGATGAAGCTGAAGATGTCGGGCTGACCGAAGCAGGGATGCACCTGGTGGACCCCCGCGATCGTCTTCAGGGCCTTGACGACGTCCTTGGTCTTTCCCGCTTTGACCTTGATCAGGATGTAGGCTTTGGTTGCCATGGGTTCCTCCTGGGCCTTGTGTGGGGGCGATCTTAACAGATCGCCGAGGAAGAAGGAAAGAGGTCCGCCCGATCACTGCAACGGCATGGCGCGCCGTTGGGCTTCATAGATGCGGTGGATGTTTCGCCCCGTGGAGCGGAAACGGTCGCGCGCCTGGCGGTAGACTCTCGCCATGAGATCGAGATCGGCCGGGCTGACGTTGAATTCCTGAAACCCCGCCATCACGTCAGGGCGTGCAGTCGGTGGGTGCGTTTCGGCGTAGGTGACGATTCCCTCCAAGGTTCGGGACGTGAGTCCCTCTCTTGGATCGGGCTCGGTTTCGCGAGCCTCGCTCCGTCGCAGGGCGTCGGCGAACCACCTTCGGGCGGCCGGGTTGGTACTTTTGGTCAAGGCTGCCTGTGTTTGTATCAGGGCGTGGATCAGCTCGTTCGCCTCGGGTGAGGTCTCGCGCGGCAGCACGTCGGCCTCTTCGAACACCGCGAGCAGGGCCATGATGTGCCCGACGAGCGGGCGGCTGGACTCCCCGGCGGCGGAAGAGACCGACAGGAGGCACGCGAAGACGAGGGTCACCAGCCACACCATGCTCCCCATTGTACCTTTTCCCCGTCGTGGGTGTCTCATGGTTGCAGGATGCTGAAAAAGCCCAA